>RCUI01000003.1_pt1 | contig 94479 bp, 92 predicted proteins | sample 2166121 | NCBI WGS metagenome assembly RCUI01 (sample SAMN09932700, study PRJNA488358) | compost metagenome | feature: garden; material: soil; isolation source: compost soil in succinic acid-enriched culture | place: Germany: Experimental Botanical Garden Goettingen | collected 2016-01-27
TGAAGCCAGCGACATCGCCTGACGGTGGGACTGTCACCTCGCATCGCGGGGCAAGCCCGCTCCCACCGCTGCAGGAGCGGGCTTGCCCCGCGATGGTCAAATCCCACAAGCGCCGCGCACGGCTAACAGCATCACCACTAAAAATGGATACGCGCGCGGGGCAAGTCCAGACGTCGCCCCACTCCTACAGCAGGAACGCCTGTACACGCTCACTGCAGGCAGCAGGATCCTCCTGCATGAAACAATGCCCGCCGGCCACCTGCAAAGCCGTCACATGATGGTTGCCCTGCACCCAATGCTGCACCGATTGCGGCACAAACGGATAGGTATCCTCGCCATAGATCACCAGGCACGGCGTCTGCACCTGCGTCAGCGACGCCCACATCCGCCGCGGAAACGAACTGAAGATTTCCACCTCGCGACTTGGCCGGCACTTGAGCACCACGCCCTCGCCACAATCGCCAATGGCGTGTTCGATGTAGGACTGCAGTGCAGGTTCGCTCCAGCCCTTGAAAATCCCCCTGCCCTCCAGCGATGTCCGCGCGGCGGATCGATCCGGCCAATGGCTGCGCCGAGTGGCCGCCTTGCGCGCCAGCGCATGACGCTGGTGCAAACCCACCAGCCGGGCAGCGCCCATCAGGCCCATCATCCGGCGACTGAACAACACCGGGTCGAGCAGCACCGCACGCTGGAACAACTGTGGTCGCTGCGCCAGGATCAGGCCCGTGAGCACCCCGCCAAAGCTGTGGCCGACAGCATGACGTGCAACCTCGCCATACTCGCCGCGCCCGGCTTCGAAGGCCTCGATGGCAAGCTCGGCAGTACGGTTCCAGCCCGCGAAGGGGCCGCCATGATCGCTGTCGCCATGGCCTTGCACATCACACAACCAGAGGTCGAAATGCTCGGCAAGGCGCGCCAGCAAGGGCTGGTACACCAGGCTGCAAAAGCCGTTGCCGTGTAGAAAGTGCAGCAGGGGTTTACCGCTGGCGGGTGAGCGCCAGCCACGCAAGGTAAAGCCGGCACTTGTGTCATGGGACCAGGGAATCAACTGCATGTGCCCGCTTGCTCTTGTCAGGAAAAGCTCGATTCTACAAAGAGCAGCGGGTACAGGGATATCACCAGCAACGCGGCCATCAGGACATTGAACAGCATCAACCAGCGCGGTTTCTGCAAAACGCTGCGCAAGGCACTGCCGAACATCACCCACACACAGACGCTGGGCAGGTTGACCAAGGCAAATACAGTGGCGATGACGATCACATTGGTCACGTAGCCCTGGGCCGGCGTGTAGGTGGTGATCGCCCCCACCGCCATCACCCAGGCCTTGGGGTTGACCCACTGGAATGCCGCCGCGCCCCAGAAGCCCAACGGCTTGCGGCTTTGGCGATCACTGACCGACAACGGCCCGGAGGTGGCAATCTTCCACGCCAGGTACAGCAGGTAGGCCGCGCCCACGTAGCGCAATACGGTGTAGATCGGCGGGTAGGCTTTGAACACCTCGCCCAGGCCAAAGCCCACCGCCAGTACCATGACCATGAAACCCACGCTGATGCCCAGGGCGTGGGGAATCGAGCGGCGTACACCGAAGTTCACCCCCGAGGCCAACAGCATGGTGTTGTTGGGCCCCGGGGTGATCGAGGACACGAAGGCGAACAGCACGAAGGCAGTTATCAGGTCGAGTGAGCTGAGCATGGCGGGCGTTCCAAGGGGGTCAGGGCTGTATTGACACTAACGGAGCACTGCCCTGCCCCCACCATACAGTTGGCAAAAATATCGCCGCTACACTTGACTGTCCTGTTTACGCCAACGCCTCGGCGATGAAGTCCAGGCGGTCCTGGCCGAAGAACATCTGCTCGCCGACAAAGCAGCTGGGCGCACCGAAAACGCCGCGGCGCACGGCCTCTTCCGTAGCTTCCTTCAGGGCTGTCTTGACCTCGGCATCGGCCGTCCAGGCCAGGAACTGCTCCGCATCGAAACCCGCCTCCTGCAGTACCGCTGCCACTATCGCCGGGTCAGCCAGGTTGCGCTGCTGCACCCACAGGGCCTGGAACATGGCCGTGACATAGGCCTCGAAACGCTGCGGCTGGTGCAGTTGCACGGCCACCGCGCCGCGCATCAGGTTGAGGGTATTGATCGGAAACCCCGGCGGGAACGCCAGGGTCACGCCATAGCGCTGGGCAAAGCGTTGCATGTCGACGAACACATGGCGGGCCTTGGCCGGCACCATCGCCGGTGACGCATTGCCGGTGGCCTGGAACACCCCGCCCAACAGCATCGGCCGGTACACCAGTTGCGCCCCGTGACGGGCACAGAGGCTCGGCAGTTGGGTCCAGGCCAGATAACTGGCAGGGCTGCCCAGGTCAAAGAAATACTCAACGGTCTTGCTCATGGCACAGCTTCCTTTTTTGTTGTATGGGACTTACCAGCGCTCCATCCAGGGCCGCAAGTCGAGCTCGAAGGTCCAGGCATCACGCGGTTGGCTGTGCAGGTACCAGTAGCTGTCGGCGATGTGAGCAGGGTCGAGGATACCGTCCTGGTCCTTGAGTGCGTAACGCTCTGGAAAGGTGTCGCGGATGAACGCGGTATCAATGGCACCGTCTACCACTACGTGGGCGACATGAATATTACGGGGGCCAAGTTCGCGCGCCATGCTCTGGGCCAGGGCCCGGATACCGTGCTTGGCGCCAGCAAAGGCGGCAAAGCCGGCGGCGCCGCGCAAGCCAGCGGTAGCGCCGGTGAACAGGATCGTGCCGCGCTCGCGGGTGGCCATGCGTCGTGCCACCGCCTGACTGGTCAAAAAGCCCGCGAAACAGGCCATTTCCCAGATCTTGAAGTACTTGCGTGCCGTTTCCTCAAGAATGCTGCACGGCACGTTGGCGCCGATATTGAACACAAAGGCTTCGATCGGGCCGATGCTGCCCTCGATCTGCTCCACCAGTGCAGTCACCTCATCTTCCTTGCGCGCATCGGAGCCAAAGCCATAGGCCTCGCCACCGAAGGCGCGGATCTCGTCCACCAGCGGCTGCAGCTTGTCGACGCTGCGCCGGGTGACACAGGCGACATAACCCTCACGGGCAAAACGCTTGGCAATCGCCCCGCCGGTCGCATCTCCGGCGCCTACCACCAGCACCACTTTCTTGCCCTGGGTCATCCATCGCCTCCATTAGTAAACGATCATTTAGTTAACGAACGCTATGCTATGATCCTGGCTTCGTCAAGGTGCAAAACGGGACCCGCCAGCGTGCGCTACTCCACTACCCACAAAGAACAAACCCGGCAAAAACTGCTGGAAAGCAGCGGCGCCCTGGCCAAGCGCGGGGGCTTCAACGCCACCGGCGTTGCCGGTTTGATGAAAGCCATCGGCCTGACCGGCGGCGCGTTCTACAACCACTTTGCCTCGAAAGACGACCTGTTCACCGAAGTGGTACGCCGCGAACTGTCCCACAGCCCGATGGCCCAGCAACCGATGAACCGCGAGCGACTCGAGCGTTGCCTGGACCAGTACTTGACCCTCGCCCATGTGCACAACCGAGAAGGCGGTTGTGCCATCCCGGCCCTGGGCGCCGAAATCGCCCAGGCGCCGTTGCCCGTGCGTGAAGAAGCCGAGCACTGGTTGAGTGCCCTGCAACACGCCTGGGCCGATACCCTCCAGGACCCGGCCCTGGCCTGGGCGCTGCTCAGCCAATGCGTGGGCGCTCTGGTGATTGCGCGCATGCTGGCCTGCGAAAGCAGCCAGCAGGAAGTGCTCAAGGCCTCTCGTGAATTCCTGGCCGGAGCCCTGCATGATCACCCGTGAAGCTTATTGGCTTGGTCTCGCCCTGCTCTTGCCCTTGAATGCCCTGGCCGCCTGCCCCGCCGGGCAGTATGAAATCTGCCTGGGCACGTGCATCTGCTCGCCGTTCGATCCGGGCCAGGCCGGCACCGTGCTCGATGACCTCGGACGCATGGCCAGCAGCTCTCTGGCCCTTGCCTTGCAACAGGCGCGCAACACGGCTGCGGTTGGCGAGGTACTGCCGATCCCCTTGCACATTCGCGCCCAACTCGAACCCTATTACGACTTTCAGGTGCTCGACGCCGCGCGCTACAAGGTCGGCGACCAGCAGGCCCTGGACAGCGCCAACGCCCTGCTGCAGAACCCGGACGTCAACGCCGTGACCCTGATCGACATCATCGTCTTTCGCAACCAGGCCGATGCCGAGGACAACGCCGCGCTCTGGGCCCACGAACTGCAGCATGTGCAGCAGTACCAGCAATGGGGTGTGGAGGAGTTCGCTCGGCGCTACAGCCGCGACTTCGACGCGGTGGAAGCACCGGCCTACGAGATCCAGGCCAAGGTCAGCAAGGCCCTGCGCGAGCGCGCTTCCGGGCAGGCGCGCTGAACTACACTTAATAGTTGCCTCACGACAAATGGCCCGAGGTCGTCGCCCACAGTGGCGACCCCGTTGACGTTGGACTTCTTGCAGGAGAACACGCAATGGACGAAGCCAAGCTCAATGACTTCATGGGTAAGCTGGTCAACGACATGGGCGCCGCCGCCCTGCTGGCCAACCTGATCCTCGGCGATGAACTGGGCCTGTACCGGGCCATGGCCGACAGTCAATTCATCACCCCCGACGAACTCGCGAAAAAGACCGGCTGCAATGCCCGGCTGCTGCGCGAATGGCTGAGCGCCCAGGCGGCGTCGGGTTACATGGAACACCGCGATGGCCGCTTTCGCCTGCCCGAAGAGCAGGCCATGGCCCTGGCCATCGAAGATTCGCCGGTGTATGTCGCCGGCGGCGCATCGGTCATTGCTGCCCTCTACCACGACAAGGACAAACTGGTAGCCGCCATGCGCGGCGATGGCGCCCTGCCGTGGGGCGATCACCACCCGTGCATGTTCAGCGGCACCGAGCGGTTCTTTCGCCCCGGCTACCGTGCGCACCTGGTGGCTGAATGGTTGCCGACCCTGACAGGTGTGGTCGACAGACTCCAGGCCGGCGCCAAGGTCGCCGACATTGGCTGCGGCCACGGTGCCTCGACAGTGATCATGGCCCAGGCCTTCCCGGCGTCGCAGTTTCTGGGGTTCGACTACCACGCCCCGTCGATCACGGTGGCCAACCAGCGTGCCGCCGAAGGCGGGGTAGCCGCACGCGCGCAGTTCTTCCAGGCCAGTGCCAAGGACTTTCCCGGCGATGACTACGACCTGATCTGCTATTTCGACTGTCTGCATGACATGGGCGACCCGGTGGGTGCTGCGCGCCGTGCCTTCGAGGCGCTCAAGCCCGCTGGTACGGTGATGCTGGTCGAACCCTTTGCCAATGACAGCCTCGATGAGAACAGCACCCCGGTGGGCAGGTTGTTCTACGCAGCGTCGACCTTCATCTGCACCCCCAATTCACTGTCCCAGGAGGTGGGGCTGGGGCTGGGCGCCCAGGCAGGGGAAGCGCGGTTGCGGGCGGTGTTTCAGGAAGCGGGCTTCAGCCATTTCAGACGGGCGACAGAAACCCCCTTCAACCTGATCCTCGAGGCGCGCAAATAACGCGTCAGTCCTCGGCTTCGGGGAAATTGCGACAACTCTTGCGCTCGGCCAGCTCCCTGTCACTGGGGCGCTGGTCGACGAACACGGCGTGGCCGTCCTTGTAGATTTCCAGGTAGCCCCAGTGCAGGTCCTGCTCGCGTTGGCCGGGCTTGGGTGGCTCGCGCCACCAGGGTTCTCGACTGATCGGCTCCATAGAGGTTGTCCAAGGCAAACATGGCTTCACTATAGACCGCTGCACCACCGCAGCCAGCTACGCTGCCGATCGCAGCCTCGTACCTCGGCAGCGGCTATATGCCATTCCCTTCGCCGCTGCCGTCGGCCAGGTTCATCGAGGCGCACATTCAGGCATGCACCCAGCGCCGATGCAGCCCCCGCGCCAGCGCATCGAGCATGTACCCCAGCGCCCCAATCAACAGCACCATGGCCATCAATTCCGAGTAGGCCAGGCGGTCACGGGTATCGAGGATGAAGTAGCCCAGCCCGGCACTGACCCCGAGCATTTCGCACGGCACCAGTACAATCCACAAGATGCCGATCGCCAGGCGCACACCGGTCAGCACATGCCCCAGTACCCCCGGAATGATCACCTTGCACAAGGTCTCCCAACGCGTCGCACTCAAACTGCGGCTCAGCTGCAACCAGCGCGGGTCAAGCTGGCGCACCCCGGCTGCGGTATTGAGCAGAATCGGCCAGAGCGCCGCAAAGGCCAGCAGGAAGTAGATCGGCTGGTCACCCACGCCCATCAGCATGACCACTACTGGCATCCATGACAGCGGCGAGATCATGCGCAAGAACTGGAACGCTGGTGTGGTCGCCGCTTCCAGATGGCGGTAGCTCCCCACCAGCAACCCCAACGGCACGCCGATCAACAACGCCAGCCACAAGCCGATGAGGATGCGCTTGAGGCTCACCCACGCATGTTCGTACACCTCATGCTGGCCCAGCAGCTCGATCAGGCTGCTCAGGGTGGCCTGCGGCGAGAAGCGCGCCGACAGGCCATCGGCCTCACCGAACAGCTGCACACCCAGCCACCACACCAGCAACAAGCCGAGCAAGCCGGCGGCGCCCAGGGCGCCATGAACTGCGTGCTTGCCCATCAGATCGCAAACTCCTCGCTGCGCTCGAAACTGTCCGGCAAGCCGAACGCCTTGAGCCCGCCAACCGCCTCGATGCTGTTGCGCACAAAACGGTCATCGACCAGGTCGCGGGCAGTCTGCTGCGGGTCCAGCCCAGCCAGAAAGCCCTTGTCGCCCTCGATCAGGGTGTTCTGCAGACGGCGCACCAGTTCCTCGGTGTAGCTGGGGAACGGGTAAGGCTGGAAGTCGATGCGCTTCTCGTCCCACTGCGCATGCTGAATTGCACCGCTGGCGATATAGGCCGCACGGTCATCGGCAGACGGCGCCAGTACGTTGCTGAGCACCTGCGGTGTATGCGGGGTGTAGCGATTGGGGCCGGCCTTGGACAGCAACGCCGCCGCCTCGGCGCGGTGATCGCGGGTCCATAGCTGGGCCTTGACGATGGCGTTGACCACCTTTTGCGACCACTCCGGGCGATTGTTCAAGTCATGTTCGTGCATGAACACCACGCAACAGGCATGGTTGCGCCAGATGTCCCCGGTAAAGCGCTGTACCCGGCCCACCTTCAAGTCTTCTGCCAATGCATTGAAAGGCTCTGCGACGATGTAGCCGGCAATGCGCTTGCTGGCCAATGCGGGCGGCATGTCGGACGGTGGCAGTACCAGCAGGTTCACTTCATTGGCCGCAATCTGCGCCGTCGCAGGCTTGGACACCGGCTGCAGGCCATGGTCGCGGAACAACTGCTGCACCACCACGTTGTGGATCGAGTACCAGAACGGAATCGCCACGGTCTGCCCGCCCAGCTGCTTGACCTCGGCAATGCCCGGCGCCACGGTCAGGCCCGAGCCGCCCACATGGTTCCAGGCCACCACCTTGGCCGGCACCTTGCTGCCATAGCGCGCCCACACCGTCATGGGCGAGAGCAGGTGAATGACGTTGACCTGGCCGGAAATGAACGCCTCGATCACCTGGGCCCAGCTTCGCAGCAGCACCGGACGCTCGGCCTTGATGCCTTCGGCTTCGAACAGGCCATTGTTGTGCGCCACCAGCAACGGCGTGGCGTCGGTAATCGGCAAGTAGCCGATACGCACCGGCGCATCGGGATCGCTTGCGGCTCGCGCCTGCAGGCTGCTCAGCAGCGGCATGGCGCCACCGGCGGTCAGCAAGGCGCTGAGTTTGATGAAATCACGACGAGTGTGGGTGAAGTCGTCCAGGCACATGGGCAGTCTCCGACGGCAGCGGCAAAGGTTCAGGTGTGGGTTCGGTGCGGCTGGCCCGCCGAAGGGTTTTGAGAATGTCGATACGTAGCGCGCCCAACTCCTCGACCCGCTGCTCGCGTGGCTGCGGCAGGTCGATGTGCCATTGGCCCAGGGTGCGCGCCGGGTGGTTGCCCAGTAGCAATACCCGGTCAGACAACAGCAGGGCTTCGTCGATATCGTGGGTAATCAGGATCGCCGCCGTGTTGTGCTGGGCGATCAATTGCAACAGCAGTTGCTGCATGTCGGCGCGGGTCACTTCATCCAGGGCACCGAACGGCTCATCGAGCAGCAGCACCTGGGGCTGGCGCGCCAGGCAGCGGGCCAGCGCGGTGCGCTGGGCCATGCCACCGGAGAGCTGTGCCGGGTACTGATCGCGTGCAGGCTGCAGGCCGACCGCCTCGATGGCGTGATCGATCCGGGCACGGCGCTCGCTGGCGGCAATTCTGGGCTGACGGGCAAAGTCCAGGCCGAAGGCGACGTTCTTCTCAAGGCTGAGCCAGGGCAACAGGCTCGGGTCCTGGAAGGCCACCGCCAGCCGTGGGTGTGGGCCCTGCAGTGGCTCACCGAGCAGGCTGACGCTACCCGCGCGCGCCTGCTGCAACCCGGCCAGCACCCGCAGCAGGCTCGATTTGCCGACTCCGCTGGGGCCGAGGATGGTAATCACCTCCCCCGGCGCCAACTGCAGGTCAAAATCTTCCAGCACGCTCTGCCAGCCTTGGTCTCGCGGGTAGCCGAGGCTGACTCCGCGCGCTTCGAGTAACACCTGGGTCATGCTGCCGACGCCTGGCGCTGCAGTTCGGCACGCAGCTGTACCAGGCTCGGGGTGACAATCGGCACAAACGCCGACTCACGCCAGCGCCGGGCAAAGCCTGCTCCGAAGGCGGTGAGGTAAGCCTTGCCGCCGCTGGCCTGCAGTTCCAGTTGCACAGCGTCGGCCGCAGTTTCGGCCAACAGGATGCGCAGCTTGAACAAGGCCGCCGGCTGCGCCAGGAAACGGCCATCGAGCACACCTTGCTTGAGCTCGCGAACGGTGTTTTCCAGACGCTCGTTCAGCACGTTCAAGGTTTCGGCCAGGAACGAACGCGCGCCTTGCAAGTGCGCCTCGACTTCACTCAAGGAGCGCCGCGACAACCCGATCGCCATGCCGCACTGCAAGCCAAGGAACGCCGGACGCACTGCCGGCAGGAATTGCTTGGCGTTCTCGTGCAGCAACCAGTCACGGCTGACAGCCACCTGGTCGAAACCGAGCGCTGCCGTATTGCTGGACTGCAGCCCCATCAGTTGAAGATCGTCGGAGCGCGTCAGGCCCGCCGCGTTGTCGGGGATGGCCAGCACAAAGGGTGATGCGCCCTCCTCGTCGATGGCGGCTGCCACCACAAAGCCGCCCTTGCGCAGGTTGGTCACCCAGTACAGACGACCGTCCAGGGTCCAGCCGGCAGCCTGGGGGCTGGCCTTGACTTGCAGCGCCTCGATGCCGGAAAGGAATTTCATTGCGTTGGACAGGCCCGTGGCCCCGGCCAGCTCACCGCTGAGCAAGGACGGCAACAAGCGTTCGCGCAAGCCTACATTGGGGCTTTGCAGCAGGTATTCGATAAAGGCGCGCTGGCCCCAGAACACAAAGGCCGCCGCCAGCGAGTGGCTGGCTACCTGGGCCACGGCTTCGATAGCATCGGCAACCGTGCCACCGCTGCCGCCCAGGGTCGGGTCGATGCCAGCGCGCAACACCTGGGCCGACGCCAGTTGACCCAGCACGGCCTGCGGGTCGCACTGACCCTGGTCGAGCGCTTCGGCCTGGGCATCGAGCCACCGAGCGAATGCGGGATCGAGCATGGGTTTACTCCTTTAAAAATGCGCCAGTAAACACTGGCGCCATCGATTCGTTATACCGAAGGCTGCCAGCGGTACTTGCTCAGCTCGTCATTGAGCGGGGTTTGGGCGAACACATTAGCAAAGTTGCACAACGTCGCGAGGCTCACGCCCAAAATCACTTCAAGTGCATGACCTTCGCTGTAGCCGGCTTCGCGGAAGGCGGTGTAACCCACATCGCTGACATCGCCACGGGTAGCGATCACCTCACGGGTGAACGCCGCCAGGGCTTCGAGCTTTTCCTGTGGCAGCTCGCCGCGAGCACGCAGGGCGTCGACCACGTCTTGCGGCAACTTGGCCTTGTTCAGGGCAACGGCAGTGTGGCCGGCCACGCAGAAGTCGCAGCCGTGGTTGGTGGCAGCGATCAGTTGCACCACTTCACGCTCGGCCAGGCTCAGCTCGGCCTTGCCATTGAGGGCCGAGACGGTGACGTAGGTTTCCAGTGCGGCCGGGGCGTTGGCCAGCACGCCCAGTAGGTTGGGGATGAAACCCGAGTTTTTGTGGGCGCTTTCCAGGAAAGGACGGGCAGCTTCCGGGGCGGTTTGCAGTGTGTGTAGAGTGACGCGCGACATGGAGTGGACTCCTGCATACTAGGGTGTGCTACCAGTCTGTTGGTTATAAGAAATACCTTCCATATTCTAGAGTCGCTATTACTTGCTTCTGAGTCTTTCCATTAGATGATTTCATCCAGCCCACTTGTCGATTGGTTATTAGAAAGCCTTGAGCTAGACGCCACGCTGTTCCATGTAGGGCGTTACTGCGGGGGCTGGCACGCCAGCACCCAGGGCCTGGCGCGGGCCAGTTTTCATTTGATCGTGCAGGGCCATTGCTGGCTGCACATCGACGACCAACCCGAGGCCATTGCCCTTGAAGCCGGTGATGCGGTGTTCCTGCTGCGCGACCTGCCTTATCGGTTGTCGGGTACGGCTGACGGCGAACGTGCCCGTGAGCAACCGCGCATGGCCATGCTGCCCCTGGACACCGGCGCCAACGACGGCGTGGGCCTGGTGTGCGGGTTCTTTCATTTTCACCCGGGGCTGTCGTCGCTGATTATCGAGGGCCTGGCCGACTGGATCATCCTGCGCGCCGGCGACCCTGCCCTGAGCGCCGCCACCGCCCTTTTCGAGTTGATCCTTGCCGAGTGCCAGCGCCAGCCGTCGCCCTCCTCGGCGTTGCTTGAGCGCTTGAGCCACCTGTTGTTTCTCTACGTGCTGCGCCAGCACGTGCAAGGCGACGCTGGCATGAATGGTCTGGTGGCCCTGGCCCGTCACCCGCAATTCGCGCCTCTGGTCGAACAACTGATCGCCCACCCCGAGCACCCCTGGCCACTGGAAAGCATGGCGGCTTGCACGGGGCTTTCACGTTCGGCCTTCTTCAAGCGCTTCACCGAACTGGCCGGAGAGTCCCCGGGGCAAGTGCTGCTGGCCCTGCGCATGCGTCATGCCTGCCAATTGCTCAAGGCCCACAATACCGTCGAGCAGGTGTGCGCCGCCGTCGGCTACCAGTCCATCGCCGCCTTCACCCGCGCCTTCAGCAAGGCCGTCGGCGTGCAGCCAGGTGCCTACCGGCGACAGCACGAGGGACGCTGAAGCAGTCACCGTGCGGTAATCGAACACAAGCGTCTTTCAGCCCTCAAGTTTGCCAGCAGCAGCTCCGATAGCAGACCACACAGCCCCGACTGCCCGGCACCGGGTGGCGCTGATAACAACTACAAAGGAGTACTGCCTGCATGTTCGCCGACTTGAAAATCCGCACTGGCATGTTCTGGGTGCTGGCGCTGTTCACCCTCACCTTGCTGTTCTCGACCCTCAGCGCCTGGCGCGCGGCAGTGGGCAGCGACCAGCAGATCACCGAACTGGACCAGACCGCGCACCAGGCGGACCGGCTGAACAACGCGCTGCTGATGGCGATCCGCGCCAGTGCCAACGTGTCTTCGGGCTTTATCGAGCAGAGCGGTGGCCACACTGAGAGCGCCAACAAGCGCATGGCAATGTCCGAACAGTTGATCGCCAACAGCCGTGGGCTGTTTGCCGAGCTGGTCGCCACTGCCCAGGAGCCTGCGTTTAGCGCCCTGGCCCTTGACCTTCAACGTACCTTCGATGAATACGCCCAGGCAGTGGCCGGCCAGCGCGAAGCGATGCGCATGAACGACCTGCAGCGCTACTTCAGCGTCAACACCAACGCCGGCAATGCCATGGCCCGCCTGCAGGCCTTGCGTCAGCAACTGGTGGCGGCCCTGAGCGAGCGCAGCCAGCAGATCATGCTTGAGTCCGACCGCCGCCTGCAGGCCGCCAAGGTGCTGAGCGTGGCCCTGGTGGTGCTCACGCTGTTTCTGGCTGCACTGTGCTGGGCTTTTGTCGCCCGCCGTGTGTTGCGTCCGCTGCTCGACGCCAGCGGGCATTTCCAGCGTTTCGCCCAGGATGACTTGAGCGTGACCGTGCAGGTCACAACCCGCGATGAAATCGGCCAGCTGTTCGCCAACCTTGCCCACATGCAAAAAAGCCAGCGCGCCACCCTGGCCCAGTTCACCGCCTATGCGGCGCAAGTGGCGCAGGCCGCGCAGGTGCTGGACAACATCACTGAACAGAGTACCCACAGCCTGCGCCAGCAGGACCAGGAGCTGGAACAGGCCGCCACCGCCGTTACCGAAATGACCACTGCCGTGGAGGAAGTAGCGCGCAATGCGGTGTCCACTTCGCAGGCAGCCAACGCCTCGAACCAGCTTGCCGAACAGAGCCGCCAGCAGGTCGGCGAAAACCTCGACGGCACCCGTGCGATGGCCGGCGAAGTGCAGATCAGCAGTGAGCGCCTGCAACAACTGGCCGGGCAGATTCGTGACATCGGCCAGGTACTGGAAGTGATCCGCGCGGTGTCGGAACAAACCAACCTGCTGGCCCTCAACGCCGCCATTGAGGCCGCCCGCGCCGGTGAGGCCGGGCGAGGCTTTGCCGTGGTGGCCGACGAAGTACGGACCCTCGCCTACCGCACCCAGCAATCGACCCAGGAAATCGAGCAGATGATCGCCGGGGTCAAGCAAGGTACCGAAGCAGCGGTGGCATCGATGCAGGCCAGTACCCAGCGTGCTCAATCGACACTGGGCATTACCCAGGCTTCAGGCCACGTGCTGGAAGGCATCTATAGCGCCATTGGCGAAATCAACGAGCGCAACCTGGTGATTGCCAGCGCGGCGCAAGAGCAGGCGCAGGTGGCGAGGGAGGTGGACCGCAACCTGTTGAACATCCGTGAGCTGTCGAGCCGCTCGGCGTTGGGCGCGCAACAGACGCGGGAGGCCAGCCAGGGATTGTCGCGACTGGCTGAGGAATTGACCGGATTGGTGGGGCGGTTCCGGGTGTGACCGTGATTGCGGGGCAAGGTAGAACTTGCCCCGCGATGGGGCTCAAACATCCACCAGGACCTCGAACCCACCAAAAATCATCCGCTGCCCATCGAATGGCATGGGGTTCTTGTCCGGTTGCAGCCGCGCATCGTCCATCACCTGCTTGAACCCGGCATCCCGCTTCTCGCGGGAAGGCCAGAGAATCCAGGAAAACACCACCGTTTCATCCGGCCTGCATTTCACCGCCATCGGGAACGAGGTGACCTTGCCGTCCGGCACATCGTCGCCCCAGCATTCGATGACCTTCAGGGCACCGGCTTCCTTGAACACGACGGCTGCTTTTTCGGCGTGCTGCTTGAATTGCTCGCGGTTGGCGGTGGGCACTGCAATGACAAAACCTTCGACGTAAGCCATGGTGATTACTCCTGCATTGGGGGTGTCTGCGAAGTAGTCGATCGGCTGACAAGGGAATCGACAACGCCCGCTGATCATCGACAAACGGCTGCAGGAGCAACTGCCTGGCACAGGCTCTGTGGGAGAATCCATGGTTCATGGCAAGGTCTCAAACAGCCTCTTGATCGGAAAGCTGCATCGGCCCTGTCGTTGGCAAGCCAGCGCCCACAGGTTCGGCGTCGCCCTGAGATACACCACACTTGCGGTACATACGAATCCTGTGGGAGCGGGACTTGCCCGCGATCGGCCGCGCAGCGGCCGTGTTCCAGGCAACTGCAGATTCGCGGGATGTTTTGGCCGCTCGCGGGGCAAGCCCGCTCCTACAGGTTCAATGCCTTGGCCATTTCCGCCGTCGGCTTCCACCCCAGCCCTTCATACACCGGCCTGCCCGCCTCGGTCGCATGCAGTACGGCGAAGTTGATACCTCGCTGGGTAAATTCTGCCTGCGCCAGTTGCATCAGTGCGGTGGCCAGGCCCCGGCGTCGGTAAGCAGGTTCGATAAACACGTTGAGCACATAGCCACGCTCACCTTGGGTCGGGTGGAAGGGATGAGGTGGCCAGTCGAGGGACATCAGGCCAATCGCCGCCACGGGTTGATCGGCGTCCAAGAAGGCAAAGCCGTAGTAGCGGCCATCGACCAGGCGTGGTTCAAGCCAGGCCCGGAAGTGTTCGGTCATCAGGCGCAATTGTGCAGGGTCACCGCTCGCTTCGAGGAACATTGCTTCGCGATGCGCGCAGATCATCTCAAGGTCGGTCGGCACCAGCCGACGGGGGGTCAATCCGGAAACGCTCATGGCCAGCACCTGGGGGGAGCGTTTGATGCTAGGCCGGGGCTATCCAGTCGGGTAGATACAGATCAAACGCAAACTCGGCATACAGGCTGAGTGCGGCGATGGATATTCCTCGCCCTACTCCGGCAACCCCGCCAGCCGAAGCCCTTCGGCAAACCGTGCAAGGTCTTCTGGGCGCTGGATCGGCAGCCACTCCCTCAACGTCGACACGCGCAGCGTGGGATCCAGCTGCTGCAGGCGCCCGGCGGCCTGCTGCGCCTTGTCCATCCGCCCGCTGAGCGCATAGCTGGCGGCCACCAGGGCAACCGGTGCCAAGAGGTTGGGCAGGTTGCCCAGGGCCTTTTCCGCCCAACTGCCGGCGGCATCGAAGTGCCCGGCGAAGAACTGCGCCAGCGCCATGCCGATCTGCATTCTGAACATTTCCGGGTCCAGCGGGCTCAAGCGTACCGCATGGGTGAGGTCGGCGATGGCGGCATCGGTTTCACCCCGGAATGCACGTAATATCCCGCCCAGGTACCAGGCCGGCGCCAGGTTGGGATTGAGCAGCCGGGCTCGGTCCAGCAAGGCAATGCCGCCATCGACATCACCGGCCAGGTGGGCCAGTGCATGACCGCCGCGCGTCAAGGCTACCGCATCGTCGCGGCCAAGGGTCACGGCCAGGCGCGCCAGGCGTGCTCCTTCGGCAATTTCCACCGCTCGGTTGTCCATCCAGCCATTCAATTTTCGCCAGAAGTGGCACCAGGCGGCCATGCCGTAGGCCGAGGCGTATTCAGGGTCCAGTTCGACGGCTTTGTAGAACAGCAGCAATGCCTGGTCAATGGCCTCGCGCGTGCCGTTGTGCAGTTTGGCAACGCCTTGCAGATAGTAGTCATAGGCGTCCAGGCTGTCGGTGGGCTTGCGCTTGGCCCGTTCGATCTCCGCCCGCTCAAGCTGCGGGGCAATGGCACCCACCACATTTTCGGTGACCTGGTCCTGCAACTCGAAGATGTCATCGAGCAGGCCTTCGAAACGCTCGGCCCACAGGTGAGTACCGGTGCTTGCATCAATCAGTTGGCCAGTGATGCGCACCTTGTTGCCGGCTTTGCGCACGCTGCCTTCGAGTACGTAGCGCACACCCAGCTCCTGGCCGACGGCATGTGCATCCACCGCTCGGCCCTTGTAGGTAAAGCTGGTATTGCGAGCAATGACGAACAGCCAGCGCAGCCGCGACAGGGCGGCGATGATGTCTTCCACCACGCCATCGGCGAAATAGTCCTGCTGCGCATCGCCGCTGAGGTTATGAAACGGCAGCACGGTAATGGACGGTTTGTCGGGCAGCGCCAGTGCCACGGCCGGTGCAGTGGGCTCAAGGCTCACTGGCTCACCCTCCTCGCGCTTGATCTGGCCGACAAAGCGGTAGCCCTTGCGCGCCACCGTGCGCACCAGGCGTTGTTCCTCGCCGGTATCGCCGATGGCCTTGCGCACTGCATTGATGTGGCTGGTGATGGTTGATTCGGAGACGATCCGCTCGCCCCACACCGCCTTGAGCAACTCATCCTTGCTCATCACTCGCTCGCCGTTACTGACCAGCTGCAGCAGCAGGTCGAACACCTGGGGCCCGACGGCCACGACCTGACCGCGCAGGGTCAGCTCCCGGCGCTGCTGGTCGAGCACGTAGTCTTCAAACACGAATTGCAAAGTACGGATCCTTTGGTCGAGTGCTCTCGACTCCGTGTCCGAGCGGGCTGGTGGCTGCTTTCGATCATACGGCAGCCTGCCGGTCGCTGCACCGTCACGCAAGACGGCCGGCGAAATTGGACAGAAATCCAAGCACACTCGAAGGCAAACCCAAGGCGGGCACAAGGACTTCCCTCCTCTACCGGCGCACGCTCTGTACATCGACAGCAACGGTTGCCGTCGGCAAGCGGAGAAACACCATGAAGATCGTCGTTATCGGAGGCACCGGCCTCATCGGCTCAAAACTTGTGAACACCCTTCGTCAGCGCGGCCATGAGGCGCTCGCCGCCTCCCCCAATACCGGCGTGAACAGCATCACCCGTGAAGGACTGGCCGAGGCCATGGATGGCGCCGACATTGTCGTCGACGTCGCCAACGCCCCTGCCTGGGACGACCAGGCGGTGCTGGAGTTTTTCCAGACCTCGACCCGCAACCTGTTGGCAGCCGAAGCCGCTGCGGGTGTACGCCATCACGTGGCGCTGTCGATTGTCAGCTGCGAACGGCAACCCGAGAACGGCTACTTTCGCGCCAAGGTTGCCCAGGAAAACCTCATCAAGGCCTCCGGCATGCCGTACAGCATCCTGCGGGCCACGCAGTTCTTCGAGTTTGTCGGCGGCATCGCCCAGTCAGCCACGGTGGGCGAAGAGGTCCACCTGTCGCCCGCGCTGATCCAGCCGCTGGCATCGGACGATGTTGTCGCGGCGCTGGCCGATGTCACCCTGGCCACACCACTCAACGGCACGGCAGAAGTCGCCGGGCCCGAGGCCATGCCAATGGACGAGCTGGTGCGACGCTTTTTCCACGCCACCCAGGACACCCGCAAGGTGGTCGCTGATGTACACGCCCGCTACTTCGGATCCGAGCTCGACGATCAATCGCTGACCCCGGGCAGCCGCAATCCGCGCCTGGGTGCCATCCGTTTCGAGGACTGGCTCGCAGCCCAGGCCGGGCGCTGAGCCTTCCCTCATCTACTTGAACAGGAGCACTGCCATGTTTAGCCGAACTGTACTGGCCGCCGTCTTTGCGACCTTGACCCTCAGCACGGCCTGGGCCGCCGAACCGCAGCCGGGCAAGGTCACGGTGGTGTTCGACCGCGCCCTGCCCAATGTACCGGGCAAGAGCATGAAGGGTGTGCTGGTGGAATACGCCCCTGGTGGCGCCTCCCCGGCCCATCTGCATCCGAAGTCGGCCTTCATCTATGCCACGGTGCTTGAGGGCGCGGTGCGCAGCAAGGTCGGTGACGCGCCAGAAAAGGTCTATGAGGCCGGCGAAAACTTCGTCGAAGAACCCGGCGCCTTCCATGCCGTCAGCGCCAACGCCAGCACCACCGAGCCTGCCCGCCTGCTGGCGGTATTCGTGCTCGACAGCAGCGAGAAGGAGCTGGTCAAGCCGGTCAAGCCCTGACCCCCACTCACTGCCCGACCCTCGGCAGCCCAGCGTTGCCGAGGGCGCTGGCCCTGCACAGGACACACCAACATGAACGCCCCGCAAACCAGTGTCGACAGCGCCCCACACGCCCAGGTGCCTGACCCGCCACGCCCGGGCAAGCGCAAGGCCGTCGGCCTGTTGTTGTGCGCCAGTGCCCTGGCAGTGATGGTGGGCGGTTGGGTGATGGCATTCGGCGGCGCCAGCATCTCGACCGACAACGCCTATGTGCGCGGCGACGTCACCTCGCTTGCCGCCAAGGTGGCCGGTTATGTCACAACGGTCGAGGTCAGGGACAACCAGGCGGTGCGGGCCGGCGAGGTGCTGTTTCGTATCGATGACAAGGACTACCGTGCGCACCTGGCACAGGCCGCGGCCAATGTCAGCGCAGCCCAGGCACGCTTGAGCCATATAGACGCCCAGACCCGCTTGCAGCATGCCCTTATTCGCCAGGCACAGGCGCAGCACCGCTCGGCCGCCGCCGACATGAACCTGGCCAACAAGACCCACGACCGCAGCCGCAAACTGATCGTCAGCCACGCGGTCAGCCAGGCCCTGGTCGACGAAACGGGCGCAGCACGCTCCAAGGCAGTGGCCAGCGTGTCGGCGACCTCCGCGTCCGTGGACGCTCAGCAGCAGACCATTGCCGTACTGGTGGCCCAGCGCGAAGCCGCCGTGGCTGCGGTGATGCAGGCTCAAGCCGCACTGGACCTGGCCCGGATCGACCTGGACAGCACCGTGGTGCGGGCACCGATAGGCGGCATTGTCGGTAACCGCCAGGTACGGGTGGGCCGCTACGTGACAACCGGCGTTGCCTTGCTCGACATCGTGCCGGTCGACGATGTGTGGGTGGTGGCCAATTTCAAGGAAACCCAGCTTGAACAGCTGCAGCCCGGCCTGCGTGTGCGCATCACGGTCGATGGCTTTCCTGATGACGTGCTTGAAGGGGTGGTCGACAGTTTTGCTCCGGGTAGCGGCTCGGCCTTCAGCCTGTTGCCTACCGACAACGCCACCGGCAACTTTGTCCGGGTGGTGCAGCGGGTGCCGGTCAAGATCAGCCTGGCCAGCAACCCGCTGCCGGGGCGTATCGTGCCGGGACTGTCGGCGCGGGTCGAGGTAGCCCTTGGGGGTGGATCGTGAGCCGGGTAGCCGCTGCCCTGCTCCTGATGGGCATCGTCCTCGCCGCGCTCACTGAAGCAATCGCCAGCACCGTACTGGCTTTGGGACGCAGCGACATCATCGGCGATACCTACGCAACGCCCGATGAGTTCGCCTGGCTGGACATTGCTTACACCGCATTCAAGTTGATCGGTTTCATGACGGCACCCTGGTGGTTCAAGTGTTTCTACCCCCGGCACGTAATCCTGGCCGCAACCCTGATCATGGGCTTGGCGTGCGCTGGCGCCGCCCTTACCGCGCAACTGGAGCTGCTGGTGCTGCTGCGAGCGGTGCAGGGCTTTGCCGGCGCAACCGTGCTGGTCGGGGGGCAGGCCATCCTCTTTCGCACCTATGCCCGTGCCTACCAGCCCGTGCTTCAAGCCGTGTTTGCCATGGGCGCTGTGGTCGCCCCCGCTACCCTCGCGCCAGCCCTGCAAGGGTGGTTACTCGACAGCCAATCCTGGGCTTGGATCTTCTTCTGTGTAGTGCCCCTTGCCTTGATGGCGGCGGGACTACTCCTGTTCGTTGACGCGCCTGTGCCCCGCCGTCACCGCGCCCGGCATTTTGACTGGACAGGGTTTGTCCTGATGTCTTGCGGCCTGCTCTGTTTTACTTACGTACTCAGCCAGGGCAGCCGCTGGGACTGGTTTGAAGCGCCGCGGATCCTGTGGCTGACAATGCTCGGGACAAGTGCCTTGCTGGCGTTTGTCGGCCAGCAACTGCAGGCCGATGGCGAGCGTCTGCTGGACTTCACCCTGTTCAAGTCGAGTGATTTTGCGTTCGCCTTCATTGTCAGCTTTGTTGCCGGTGCAGCCCTGTTTGGCAGCGCGTACCTGATCCCGGCGTTCGCCCTGTCGGTGCTCGGGTTCACCCCAACAGACGCCGGCCTGTTGCTGTTGCCCAGCGGTGCGGTGTTTTGCGCCGGGCTGCTGGTGTCGGCCTACCTGTTTCAAGCGCGCCGAATCGCGCCATTTGTCACCGTGCCCTTCGGCATCCTGATGATCATGCTGGCGATGTGGATGTTGTCGGGTTCTACCAGCGAAAGCGGCAGTGACGACATGATGGCGGCCCTATTGTTGCGCGGCCTGGGGCTGGGCTTCCTGTTCCTGTCGATCACCTTGATTGCCTTCAGTCACCTCGGCAACCGCACCCTGGCCGCTGGCATCGGCCTGTTCAATACCGGGCGGCAGCTGGGAGGTTTGATGGGCGTTGCAGGATTGCAGACCCTGATCGATCACAACCTGGTCAACAATGCCGTGGTACTGGGGACGCACCTCATGCCGGGATCACCCGCCCTGTTCGAACGACTGACGACCACCACGGCCTTGCTTGCCAGCAAGGGCCTGGATGCAGAGGCGGCAGGTCGGGCGGCGACTAATCTGTTGGGGCGGGTGGTGTCGGGACAGTCGATGGTGATTGCCTTCGATACGGCGTTTGTCGCGGTTGTCCTGCTGTTTGCCGTCGCGGCGCCTGTGCTGGTGGGGATCAAGATCGGGCTGGGGAAGTATGCCAATGGGTATTGATTGCAAATCATGCCTGCGCCTGCCCGGCACTTTGCGCTAATGTCGATCGCCAGAACTTCCCCAGCACAGGAATGCCCATGACATTGACTGCCGAACAACTGGTCAGCATTGCGATGACCAACCCGATCAACGTTGCCGTCACCTCGCGCCTGCCCTCCCTGGGTCTGAGCCAGTGCCTGCTCACCGCGGGCTGCCTGTTCCAGGCAGTGTGGAACCGGCAAGCACAGCAGCCGGCCGGCTGGGGGATCAAGGACTATGACGTCTTTTACTTCGACCCGGACCTGTCGTGGGAAGCCGAGGATGAGGTGATCCAGCGCGCCGGGCCTCTGTTCCAGGACTTGGGCGTGAACATCGAGGTACGCAATCAGGCACGCGTACACCTGTGGTATGGCGAGCGCTTTGGCCGGTCTTATCCGCAGCTGCAGTCGGCCAGGGACGGAGTTGACCGCTACCTGATTGCCGGGACTTGCATTGCACTGGACCCGGACACAGGCGAAGTCTATGCCCCTTATGGCCTGGAGGATGTGTCGCACGGATGGTTGCGGATCAACCCCAGGAACCCGCAACCGGACCTGTTCGCGCAAAAGGCCAGGAGCTACCAATCCCGCTGGCCCTGGCTGCAGCTTGTGTAGGCGCGGGCTTGCCCCGCGATGCGGTATAACCGTCGGATCGAGCCCCGCTACTACATCACGCGCAAGGAGGCACCCATGAGTGCACAGGGAAAAGACCGTCAGATCGACAATATCGAATTCAATGTCAGCGACATCGCCCGCAGCAAAGCCTTCTACGGCAGTGCGTTCGGCTGGAGTTTCGTTGACTACGGCCCGACTTACACCGAGTTCAGCGACGGTCGACTTTCCGGCGGGCTCACCACTGGCGAGCCCGTGCGACCGGGCGGTCCGCTGGTAATCCTCTACGCCGATGACCTGGAGCAGACCCAGTTAAGGCTAAAGGCCGCCGGCGCCACCATCAGCCGCGAGACGTTCGCGTTCCCGGGCGGGCAACGCTTTCACTTCATCGATCCGGATGGCTATGAGCTAGCGGTCTGGTCGGCAGCCGGGACTACCGGCTGATTCGTCGGCCACTCCTGCAAAAACGCCCCGATCATCGGCACCAACCACTCGGTCCGGGCTGTCACCTGCAGGTGATCGGTGCCTGGCAGCACCACCAACTGCGCCTGCGGCAGCAGCCTGAACAGCTCCACCGCATGCTCTGGCCGTACCACATCCGAATCTCCCACCACGATCAGGGTCGGCGCGGTGATACCGCCAATCACTTCTGGGGCAATGTCCTGGAACTCGCGCATCCGTCGCACCGCCTTGTCGTGCATCAGTTGCAGGTGCCCAGGCTCTGGTGCCACCGCCAGGTAAGCCTGCTGCAACGCCTCGGGCATGGTCTGGAGGCTGGCGGAATCGATCAGTTCCCATAGCCAGGTGTAGGCGCCAGCGCGGCTGACCAACGCCGAAGCCAGCATCAGCTTGCGCACTCTCCGGGGGTGCCTGATCGCCACCAGGGCGGCAATGGTGCCGCCATTGCTGAAGCCAAACAGGTCTGCCTGCCCGATACCCAGATGGGCCAACAGTCCCGCCGTATCATCAGCTGACTGCACGAAGCTGAAGGCCCGCTCAACGATGTCGGCGGTATGGCCGTAGCCCTGCTGTTCAAAGGCGATGACCTGGCGCTCGGCCGCCAGCGCCGGGAGGAGCTGGGCGAAGGAGGTCTCGATGGTGTCGCCACCGCCATGCAGCAGTATCAACGGTGGTTGGTCAGCCTGGTGCTCGCCGTGAATCTCGTAATAGAGGTGCAAGCCGTTTACGGGGGCGTAACCCGATTGTGGGGTGGTCATGATCGAGTGCTCGGGCTGGAGGGATGTATCTGGTCGAACGGGTGGAAGGGAAATCGACAAATCCAGCGCAGGGCAATCCCGCGATCTACCGCCTGTGAGCAGTCGACACACCCGAGTGGATATCTACGCAAACCTGATTATGCTTCAGCATGTGTTCAATATTTGCGCAATCGGTAGTCCAAGACATCAGCCCCAGGGCCTGGGTGCGGCAATATCGATGAGGTGCTCCGGCCTACAAGAACAAGACGGAGAACACTAATGGCGGCAATCGACAACACAACCTCAGGCAGCGCACCCAAACGCGGGATCACCCGGGAGGAGCGCAAGGTCATTTTTGCCTCCTCCCTGGGGACCGTATTCGAGTGGTATGACTTCTACCTCTACGGCTCCCTCGCCGCGATCATCGCCAAACACTTTTTCGCCGGTGTCAACGAAACCACCTCTTTCATCTTTGCCCTGTTGGCTTTTGCCGCGGGCTTTGCCGTACGCCCATTCGGTGCCATAGTGTTCGGCCGCCTGGGCGACATGATCGGGCGCAAGTACACCTTCCTGATCACCATTGTGATCATGGGCGTGTCCACCGCGATTGTCGGTCTGCTACCCAGCTACGCCACCATTGGCGTGGCGGCGCCGATCATCCTGATCACCCTGCGGCTGCTGCAGGGCCTGGCGCTGGGTGGCGAGTACGGCGGGGCGGCGACTTATGTGGCCGAGCATGCGCCACAAGGCAAGCGTGGCTACTTCACTTCGTGGATTCAGACCACCGCGACCCTGGGGCTGTTTCTGTCACTGCTGGTGATCCTGGCGTGCCGGACAATCCTCGGCACCGAAGCCTTCGAGGCCTGGGGCTGGCGGATCCCGTTCCTGCTGTCGATCCTGCTGCTGATCGTATCGGTGTACATCCGCCTGCAACTGAGCGAGTCGCCGGTGTTCCAGAAGATGAAGGCCGAAGGCAAGGCCTCCAAGGCACCGTTGACCGAGTCCTTTGCCCGCTGGGACAACCTCAAGATAGTCATCATGGCCCTGCTTGGCGGCACTGCCGGCCAGGCGGTGGTCTGGTATACCGGCCAGTTCTACGCACTGTTCTTTCTGCTGCAGATGCTCAAGATCGACCCACAGACCGCCAACCTGCTGATAGCCGGCTCGCTGTTGATCGGCACGCCGTTCTTCATCCTGTTCGGTAGCCTGTCCGACCGTATCGGCCGCAAGGGCATCATCATGGCCGGCTGCGTCCTCGCCGCTCTCACCTACTTTCCGATCTTCCATGCGCTGACCCAGTACGGTAATCCGGATGTGTTCACCGCCCAGGAGAAGAACCCGGTCACGGTGATTGCCGATCCCAACCAGTGCTCGTTCCAATTCGACCCGGTAGGCAAGGCCAAATTCACCAGTTCCTGCGACTTGGCCAAGAGCGTGCTGGCCAAGCGGGCCATCCCTTACGAGAACCAGAAAGCAGAACCGGGCGCGGTGGCGCAGATCCGTATCGGCGAGAACGTGGTGCAGAGCTTCGAGGGGACCGGGATGCCGGCTGCCGACTTCAAGGCCCAGAACGATGCCTTCGCCGTAACCCTGGGCACTGCACTCAAAAATGCAGGCTACCCGGAGAAAGCCGACCCGGCCAAGACCAACTACCCGATGGTGCTGTTGCTGCTGACCATCCTGGTGATCTACGTGACCATGGTGTATGGCCCGATCGCCGCGTGGCTGGTCGAGCTGTTCCCGACCCGCATCCGCTACACCTCGATGTCTCTGCCCTACCACATCGGCAATGGCTGGTTCGGCGGTTTCCTGCCGACGGTGGCGTTTGCCATGGTGGCGGCCACCGGGGATATCTATTACGGGCTGTGGTACCCCATCGTCATCGCGGTAATGACGGCCATCCTCGGCACCTTCTTCCTGCCTGAAACCAAGGACCGCGAGATCAACCAGATCTGAAGCTATGGCCTTGTCGCCGGCCGAGCCCGCTCTTGCGAGAGCTGGCTTGCCCGGCGACAAGGCCAGTGCAGCCTGGCTATCTCGTGGTGTCTGAATTACGACCCGCCCTGAATGTGCATCAGGTGCAACAGGTGCTCGACGATTTTCCCTGACGATACATCCGATGCCGCGCCCGGCTTGCGGGCCTCGCGCGGGGTGATACCCCGGTAGTAGATGTCTTGCAGACGAGGCAGCGCTCCCGCTCGAGCGTACCTTGCGGTGGTACAGGGTGCAGTCCTTGAGAGCAGCAGGCACAGAATCACCTTCTCGCGCAGGCTCCCGCGCGGTCGCTTGTCACCGGCACGGGCCATGGCCTCGAACAGTTTGTGCATGTAACACGAGAGGTGGAACACATCATCCTCATCCAGGGCGTGCCCCCGGCTGATGGCAACGTCGACCTGGCAGCTGAAGCGTCTGTGCTTTTCAATTTCCCGTTGTGCCCGCCCAGGGTGCAGAAAGTTACCCGCAGCCTCGATGACGTCGGCCTGCACGCCGTGTACCACGAAATCGAATCGCTGCTGGCCATGGCCGTCGTCTTCGCCAGACCGGCTGTGGTACAGCTCGATGGGCGGCAGCGATTTGTCTGCCTTGTCCGTTATCTCCTGCAACTGCACATCGAGCGTGAAGCCCAATGCATCCAGGTGAGACAGCGCCTGGCCGATAATCTCGCCGATACGCCGGCGATAATCGCGGTTGAACTGCCCCTGCTGCTCGAAAATAGCCCCTTCGACTTCGTTGATGTCCCAGAGGATTTCGTGCAGGTGCGCACAGGTATCGAGGTACCAGTAACTGAGTTGTGCTGGCAGATCGCGTGACCATGCCTGCTCGGCTGCGGCTGCAGTTTTGGACTGCTCGTCTCGCAAAGCCTGCAGTTCGGCCTGCAGTTGCTCGATCTGCTGCTGGTAGCCCTTGACAGTGATTTGATGCTGCTTGTCCTGAGCCTTGAGGCTCTTGGCCAGGTCAGTGGTGGCAGTCAGGCTACTGAACTGGGTTTGCCCCGGGGTCGCCAGAAAACTGGCTACCGGCACGCGCGCGCCCTGCCCCAACACCTGGTCACACCACTTGGCAAAGGTCATGCCTTGCGCAGCCTTCACCGACACGACCGCCTTCAGCGCCCGGTCCAACTGAGCCTCTTGCAGCGCGGAGAAATCCGCCAGCACGCCATATTTGCTCAGCACACTCAGCTGCGCCATCCGGGCCTTTTTCTCTGCACTCAACGCCTGCTCTCCATGACCGCCCCAACGGCAGGCACTCGCCTTCCGTCCATTGGGCGAGAGCATGCCAGCAGGCAAGGCAAAGTGCCAGCAGTGGAGCAGTTGCCTTTAACGGTCAGCTGAAGGCGTTGATGAACCAGGTAATCAACGGCAAGGCCACAATGTCGATGAGCACCGCACCACACAGCGGCACGATGATGAAGGCCTTGTAGGAGAACACTTTGTAGTGATCACAGATCGCGCCCATGTTGGCCACCGCGTTCGGTGTGGCACCCAGACCATGCCCCATGTAGCCCGCGCACAGCACCGCCGCGTCGTAGTTGCCGCCAAACAGGCGGAACAGCACGAAAATGCACAGCAACACCATGATCACTACCTGCACCACCAGGATCATCAGCAACGGCAGGCCCAGTTGTTCCAGTTCCCAGAACTTGAGGCTCATCATCGCCATGGTCAGGAACATGCCCAGGCTGATGTCGCCCAGGGTACTGACGGCGTTGTCGGGAATCTCGATCACCCGGGCACGATCGTTGAGGTTGCGCAGGATGATGGCGACGAACATTGCCCCGACATACACCGGCAAGACGATGCCCAGGTGTTCCTTCAAGGCGTCGCCGATCCAGAAGCCCAGCACCATGATCACCAGCATGCAGGTCAGCAGGCGCAGCAGCACCGGTGCATCGAGGGTGACACTCGGCGACTCGTTGGCTTTTTCCAGGGCTTGCAGCGAGTCGACTTTGTCGGCCTGTACCACCAGCTTCTTACGGTCGATCAGATAGCGCGCCACCGGGCTGCCCAGCAGGCCGCCGGCAACCATGCCGAAGGTGGCCGACGCCAGCGCCGCCGTGGTTGCCCCGACCGTACCGAGGTTTTCGGCGATCGGCCCGAACGCGGCGGCCGCACCAAAGCCCCCTTCCAGCGACACGGCACCGGCCATGATCCCCAGCAATGGGTCAATGCCCAACGCCTTGGCCATGCCGACGCCCACCAGGTTCTGCAACAGGGCCAGGCCCCAGCAGGCACCCAGGTAGATGAACAGGATCTTGCCACCCTGGCGCAGCAGGCCCAGGCTGCCACCGAGACCGACAGTAGTGAAAAATGCCACCATCAGCGGCGTTTGCATGGCGGTATCGAGTTTGATATCCAGTAGCTGCTGGTCACGCAGCAGCCATACCACCAGGGCGAAGCCAAAGCCGCCAATCACCGGCGCCGGTACACAGAGTTGGCGCAACCAATAGCTGTGCTTTTTCAGTTGTGAACCCATCGCCAGCAGCAGGAGCGCCAGGGCAACGGTCGTCAGTGCATCGAGTTGCAACGTCAGCATGGTTAAACACTCTTGTTTTTATACTTGGATTAGTGGGGTTGTTGGGCTCAGTCAACCAGGCTCGCCAGTAGCCGCGCGCCGATACGGGCGGTACGTTGATCCTGGTCCAGGCCTGGGTTGAGTTCGGCGACATCAGCCATGCGCAACTTGCCGCTGGCCTTGGCACGCCGGGCCAGGTGCTCGACCACCATCAGATCGACGCCGTGGGCCGAGGGTGCGCTGACGCCTGGGGCCTGGCTTGCCGGTAGCACATCCAGGCACAGCGTCATGTACAAGTGGTCGATGCCATTGAGGAATTCATCGACAACGGCCTCGATGGCCGCAATGTTCCAGGGCTGCATCTCGCGGTCCAGGCAATAGCGCACGTTCAAGCGCGCAGCCTGGTCGAACAGGGCCTGGGTATTGTTCAGCTCGCTCACCCCCAGGCAGCAGTAGTCGAAGGCCATCCCAGCTGCTTCGCAATACTCGGCAATCTGCCGGAAGGGCGTGCCGGAGCTGGCGTGCTCGGCATGACGCAGGTCGAAGTGGGCATCGAAGTTGAGAATGCCAATACGCGGCTGCGCTTGCTGGCTGCGCAAGTGCTGGGCCAGGCCAAGAAAGCTCGCATAGGCGATTTCGTGGCCGCCACCCAGGCCCAGGGGCAAGTGGCCCTGGTCGAGCAACTGGCTGACGCGCTTGGCATAGGCCTGCTGGGCGCCCTCAAGGTCAGTTCCCGTGCAGACAACGTCGCCGCTGTCATAGAGCGGACGCTGGCCACGCCAAGCCAGATTGGCCAATGCCTTGCGCAGTGCGGGTGGCCCCAGGCGTGCGCCACTGCGGCCCTGATTGCGGGTGACACCCTCGTCACAGGCCAGCCCGACCAGCGCCGTTCCGGGCGGCTGTGCGCGGCTGTAGGCCTGCACCCACTGGTGCCAGCGCAGTGCCGACGATCCCTCGCCAGCATCAATACGGCCCTGCCAGACAGGCATGGCAAGATTTGCAGTCATGCGGGTACTCCTGGTTGATTCAGTCCAGCCGCGCACCGACGCGCAGGGCGACCTCACGGGTCCAGCGGGTCAAGCGGTCGCTGTTGTGCTCGGCGCGAAACGCCGGCGCCATCAGGCTGATTGCGCCGTGCAGGCGGTCGCGGCTGTCGAGGACCGGGGCGCTGACACCCCAGATACCATCGTCGATTTCACCCAGGCTGACGGCGTAGCCCTGGGCACGAATGGGGATGAAGCTCTGGCGATAGACCTCATAGCCCTCGGCATCCACGCCAAGCGCCTGAAGAATCGCCTGGCAACGCTCGGGCTCCATATGCGCCAGCAGCACTCGCGCCGAGGCGCCGACCAGCAGTGGTTGGGCCAAGCCTTTCTGATAGCAGCAGCGCAGTGGCTGCACGCTGTCGATCAACTCGATACAAATGGCCTGGCCATTGCTGGGCACCATCAAGGCCACGCTCTCCTGGCTGAGCTCGGCCAGGCGCTTGAGCTCGGGCTTGGCAAGCGATACCAGCAGCGCTTCGCGATCGAACTTCTTCGCCAGCTGCAAACAGGCAGGCCCCGGCAGGTAACGGCCGTGGCCGTTGTCCTCGGCCAGCCCCCACCGCAACAACGTTTTCAGATGCCGATAGGTACTGCTCAGCGGTTGCTGCAGCTGCAGGCTCAACTCCTTGGCCGACACGGCTTCGTTGGCCTGGCCGAGGGCGACGAGAATCTGCAGCAGGCGATCAGTCGGGGTGGTGTAGTTCATGTGTGCTCCTTGCGAACATGGTGCACAGAGTTTTCCCAGAGGATGAAACTGGATTCCCAGTGAGTGGGAAATTACTTGATTAAAGCCGACGAGAGGTGCCTGGGCGCCCCTCAACGAAAGGCCGCCGACGAACGTCAGCGGCGGGCGGGGCTCATTTCTTGCCAAATACCGGCCGGAAGAACGAACGTTCATAGCTGAGGATGCACCGGGTGTCCTCTGCGTACTGGAACGCGGCGATGCATTCAGGGTCGTTCATCGAGTCCTGGCGGTAACGCTCGTACTCGGCGAGGCCTGGAAAGGTGAACATCGCCAAGGCAATGTTGTTGGCGCCTTCGCTGGGCAGGAAGTAGCCGTGGTGCTGACCGCCGAAGCGCTCTACCAACGGGATCCAGAGTGTGCCGTAGTGTTCGAACTCGGCCAGTTTGTAAGGGTCCAGGACGTAACGTAGATAGCAGGTGACCATAGCTGTGCTCCTGTTGGTTTCGGGTAATCGCAAACGCCTATCCTCGCAGGTGGCGCATAAAACAAAGAAGCGAAATTTCCCACGCCAACTTAGGACCTTCCGGGAACGACTTACCTCGACGCAGCCTATAAGGTTCATGCCCTTGCCCCCTACAGGACAAGGACTTCCATGCCGCGCCAGTCAGACCTGCGCTTTACCTTCCAGCCCCTGGCCAGCGAGGCACAGTTCGAGGTCATCGACTTCGACCTCGAAGAAGGCCTGTCCCAACCCTTCAGGCTTGCCCTCACGCTCTCCAGCCATGACCCCGACATCGCGTTCGCCGGCCTGCTCGACAACCCCGCGCGCTTCACCCTCTGGCAGGGCGAGGCCTGGTCAGCCGCCTCACCGTCGGCACCAGCGGCTTTCGCCGCACCCGCTACCAGGTGCTGGTCGAGCCCACCCTGGCACGCCTGGCCTTGTGCTCCGACTGGCGCATTTTCCAGGCCCTGAGCGTGCCGCAGATCATCGACAAGGTGCTCGGCCAGCACCGCATCTTCGACCGCAAGCTCATCACCACCGCCACCTACTCGCCCCGTGAGTACTGCGTGCAGGCCGGCGAAACCGACCTGCAGTTCCTGGCCCGCCTGGCGGCCGAAGAAGGCTTGCTCTCAAATGGGCCGCAGGATTTACCTGAGCCTCCCCCCCCTCCAGCCTCGTCTGTCTCGCCGACAAACTACCTTTCGCCGATTTCATGAATGGCGGCACTCGTTTCGCAGCAGCTTGACCAGCACACGAGGCAAGTTGTGGGCCCCCATCATGGTTCCGCTTCGGTTGCTCTGGCTGATCTGGGATGTCTTTCCGGAATGCCTGGCCGAATTCATTCAGTACAACGTGCCCTACACCACCTTCCCCCGCGCTATCGACGAGCTCTGCGGCTTTGCGGAAAAGCGCAAGCCCGTCATTCGCGTCAACGGGAAGATTGTCGACCGGTAACCCTCAAGGCGCCTCGGCAAACGCTGCCTGCGCGTCCCATCCTCCACCCAGTGCGGCAATCAACTGCACACTCGCCACCAGACGCCCCTGCAACAAGTTCAGCACACTACGCTCGTTGCTCAGTGCAGTGGTCTGTACATTGACCACGTCCAGGTAGGCAATCAGGCCAGCCTTGTACTGGTTATTGGTCAGGCGCAACGACTCGCGCGCCGAGTCCAGGGCTTCGCTGCGAATGCGGGCTTCGTCTTCGTAGACCTTGAGTTGCACCAGGTAGTTTTCCACTTCCTTGAAGCCGTCGAGCACGGCCTGGCGGTACTGGGCCACGGTCTGGTCATAGACCGCTTCACTGCGGTCGACCTCGGCTGACCGCTGGCCGCCGTCGAACAGGGTCATGGCCAGTTGCGGGCCAACCGACCAGAAGCGGTTCGGCAGGCTGATCCAGTCGTTGAAGCTGCTACTGCTGTAGCCGCCACTCATGCTCAGGGTCAGGTCGGGGAAGTAGGCGGCCCGGGCGACACCGATGCTGGCGTTGGCCGACATGACTTTGCGCTCGGCCGAGGCGATGTCAGGACGGCGTTCCAGCAATTGCGATGGCAGCGCCAGCGGCACCTGCGGCAGTGCCGGGATGTCCTGGCTGTCGGCCAGGGCAAAGCCCGCCGGCGCCTTGCCCAGCAGTACCGCGATGGCGTTTTCCAGCTGGGCACGCTGCCACACCAGGTCGACCAGGTCGGCCTGGGTGGTCTTGAGCTGGGTTTGCGCCTGGGCTACCGCGTCCTTGCCGGAGACACCGGCACGGTACTGGTTTTCGGTCATGGTCAGTGAGCGCTGGTAGGCCAGGACGGTGGCTTCGAGCAGGCGCTTCTGTTCGTCCATGACCCGCAACTGCAGGTAGTTCTGCACCAGTTCCGACTGCAGGCTCAGGCGAATCGCCGCCATGTCGGCAAGGCTCGCCTCGGCACTGGCTTCATTGGCCGCCAGGCTGTCGCGCAGCTTGCCCCAGAGGTCGGCTTCCCAGCTCACACCGAGGGTGGTGCTGTAGGTGTTGCGAATACCACTGCTGTTGTTGCTCAGGCTTGAGCTGGAGCTGCCAGTCCCCTGGCTTGAACGGTTCTTGCCGGCGTTCAGGTCAAGGCTTGGAAACAGTGCGCCACGGGCACTGCGTACCAGGGCCTGGGCCTGGCGGTACTGGGCTTCGTACTGGGCGACGGTCTGGTTGCTGGCATTGAGCTCGTCAACCAGGCCATTGAGCCGTGCATCGCCATACAGCTCCCACCAGGCGCCACGCGCCAGGGCGTCCGACGGATTGGCCTGGGTCCAGCCGGCAGCGTGCTTGAACTGCACTGGCGTGGGACTCTCGGGCCGATGGTAGTCCGGACTCAGGGTACAGGCGCTGAGCATGGCCAGGCACAGGCTGGAGGCCAGCAAGCGTGAACCCCGGGCGCCGAGCAGCTGCAGCGTGCGGTTGGAAAGGGTCGGACGTCGGGTCATAGCGGGGTTTCCAAAGCAGCGTCGGTGCGCACGCCACGCCAGTGATTGAAACGATGGCGCAGGCGGTCCAGATAGAGGTAGACCACAGGGGTGGTGTAAAGCGTAAGGACCTGGCTGAAAACCAGCCCGCCAATGATGGTCAGACCCAGCGGCTGACGCATCTCGGAGCCCTCGGCATGGCTGAGCAACAACGGCAAGGCGCCGAGGATCGCGGCCAGGGTGGTCATCAGGATCGGCCGCAGACGCAGCAGGCAGGCTCGGCGGATCGATTCCTCCGGGCTCAGTTGATCGTGACGCTCCAGTTGCAAGGCAAGGTCGATCATCATGATCGCGTTTTTCTTTACCACACCGATGAGCAGGAACAGCCCGAGCAGCGAAATCAGACTGAACTCGCTGCCCACCACGTACAGGGTGAGCAAAGCCCCGACCCCGGCCGATGGCAGGGTCGAGAGAATGGTCAGCGGGTGGATGTAACTCTCATACAGAATGCCGAGCACCAGGTACACCGCGAGCAAGGCTCCGAGGATCATCCACGGTTGCCCTTCCTGGCTCTTGGCAAAGGCATCGCCTGTACCGCCCACCTTGGCGATCACGTCCTCGGGCAAGCCGACCTTGGCCACGGCCCGCTCGACCGCAGCCATGGCCTGGTCCTGACTGTAGCCCTCGGCAACATCGAAGTTGATGTTCTCGGAGGCAAACTGGCCTTCATGGCTGACACGGTCATCGGCCAGGCTGTTCTCGTAGTGGGCAAAGGTTGACAGCGGTACCCGGGCACCCTCTGCGGTGATGACCTGGACCTGCTCCAGGGTGCGAGGGTCCTGGGCGTACTTGGGATTGACCTCCATCACCACCTGGTACTGGTTCAGGCTGTCGTAGATGGTCGAGATCTGTCGCTGGCTGTAGGCATTGTTGAGCACCGAGGTCACCATGCTCATGTCGATGCCCAGGCGCTTGGCCTGCTCACGGTCGACCACCAGAGTGATCTGCTCGGTGCCGCCGCCTTCGCGGGCATCGATGGCGGTCAGCTCAGGCAATGCCTTGAACGCGGCGACCACTTTCGGGTACCACTCACGCAGGGCTGACAGCTCGCTGCTTTGCAGGGTATAGAGGAACTGCGAGGTGCTCTGGTCGCGACCGCCGCCAAACTGCAGGTCCTGGTCGGCCATCAGGAACAACCGCCCTCCCGGCACCTTGGGCATCTCTTTGCGTAGCCGCTCGATGATCTTCTGCGCCGACTCCTTGCGCTCGCTGATCGGTTTCAGACGCACCAGCACCATGGCGTTGTTGGTGCCGCTGTTGCCGCCGATAAAACCTGCCACGCTCTGCACCGCAGGGTCCTTGAGCAAGGCGCGCCGATAGATTTCCATCTTCGGCTGCATCACCTGGAACGACAGGCCGTCATCGCCACGCACAAAGCCCATCAACTGGCCGGTGTCCTGCTGCGGCAGGAAGGTCTTGGGCACCACCACATACAGGGCGATGTTGACCGCGATGGTCACCAGCAGGCTCAACAGCGTCAGGCGTCGGTGGCGCAAGACCCAGTCCAGGCTCCGAGCGTAGCTTGCCATCATGCGCTGGTTGAGTTGCTCGCTCCAACGCTGCAGGCGGGTCTGCTCACCCTCGGGGTGGGCTTTGAGCCAGCGGGCACAGAGCATCGGCGTCAAGGTCAGGGAGACTACCAGCGAAACGATGATTGCCGCTGCCAGGGTGATGGAAAACTCGCGGAACAACGACCCGACAATGCCACCCATGAACAGGATCGAGACGAACACCACCACCAGCGAGAGGTTCATCGACAGCAACGTGAAGCCGACTTCCTTGGCCCCAAGGTAGGCGGCGCGCATCGGTTCCACACCTTCATCGATATGCCTGGAGATGTTCTCCAGCACCACGATGGCATCGTCGACCACCAGTCCCGTGGCAAGGATCAATGCCATCAGCGATAAGTTGTTCAGCGAAAAACCACACAGGTACATCACTGCAAAGGTGCCCACCAGCGAAACCGGTACCGCCAGGGTCGGGATAAGCGAAGCACGCAGGTTGCCCAGGAACAGGAACACCACCAGCACCACCAGCACCACAGCGATGATCAGGGTGTGCTCGGCTTCCTTGAGGGTCGCAGTGATCACTGGGGAGCGATCCATGGCCACGTCCAGCTTGACGCTGGCCGGCATCAGCGACTCAAGAGCCGGCAGCTGCTCCTTGATCTTGTTCACCGTCTCGATGATGTTGGCACCGGTCTGACGGTTGATCACCAGCAATACCGCTTGCTGATCGTTGAAAAAGCCACTGTTGTAGCGGTTCTCCACCGCATCGCTGACCTTGGCCACATGGCTCAGGCGCAGCACTGCGCCGTCCTGGTAGCGAATTACCAGGGGCTCATAGTCCTTGGCCTTTTCCAACTGATCGTTGGCTTGTACCTGCCAGTTGCGCTGGCCGTCTTCGATAAAGCCCTTGGGCCGGCGCTGGTTGGCGTTGGCGATGGTCTGGCGCACGTCGTCCAGGGCCACGCCGTACTGGTTGAGCAACTGCGGCTCGAGCTCGATGCGCACTGCAGGCAGGGAGCTACCGCCGATCTGCACCTCCCCTACCCCAGGCACCTGCGACAGGCTCTGGGACAGGATGGTCGAGGCCAGGTCATAGAGCTGGCCCTTTTGCAGCACGCTGGAAGTCAGTGCCAGCACCATGATCGGTGCCTGGGACGGGTTGAATTTCTTGTAGGTGGGCATGCTGCGCATGCCGCTGGGCAGCAAGTTGCGCGAGGCGTTGATCGCTGCCTGCACCTCGCGGGCCGCCGCATCGACATCACGGCCCTGGTCAAACCCCAGGATGACCCGGGTCGAACCTTGGCTGGAACTGCTGGTCAGCGTCGTGACCCCGGAAATCGCGCCCATGGAGCGCTCCAGCGGGGTCGCCACCGTCGAGGCCATGACCTCAGGACTGGCACCGGGCAGGTTGGCCTGGACCACGATCACCGGAAACTCGATCTGCGGCAGCGGCGCCACTGGCAGCAGGCCAAAGCTGACACCGCCCAGCAACATGATCGCCAGGCTCAGCAGCATGGTGGCTACCGGCCGGCGGATGAAAGGTGCGGACAGGTTCATGGCTGGGCCTGCACCACGGTGTCAGGCTGACGGCGCCAGCGACGGGACAGGCGGTCGAAGTACAGGTAGATGACCGGCGTAGTGAAGAGCGTCAGCACCTGGCTCACCAGCAATCCACCCACCATCACCAAACCAAGCGGCTGACGCAGCTCGGCGCCGGAACCGGTGGCGAGCATCAACGGGATGGCGCCGAACAGCGCCGCCAGGGTGGTCATCAGGATCGGCCGGAAACGCAACAGAGCCGCCTGGTAGATTGCCGTCTGCGGGTCCACGCCCTGGTTGCGTTCGGCTTCCAGGGCGAAGTCGATCATCATGATCGCGTTCTTCTTGACGATGCCGATCAATAGAATGATGCCGATGATGGCGATCATACCCAGATCGTTACCGGTCAGGATCAACGCCAGCAAGGCACCCACGGCGGCCGATGGCAGGGTCGAGAGAATGGTGACCGGATGGATGTAGCTCTCGTAGAGCACACCCAGCACGATGTACATGGTCACCACCGCTGCCAGAATCAGCAGCAAGGTGCTCGACAGCGAGGCCTGGAAGGCTTCGGCAGCGCCCTGGAAGCGAGTCTGCACGCCGACCGGCATGCCGATCTCCTGCTGCACCTGCTCGATCACCTTGACTGCCTCGCCCAGGGCCACGCCCTCGCCGAGGTTGAACGACATCATCACCGCCGGGAACTGGCCGATATGGGCAATGGCCAGTTGTGCCTGGCGTTGCTCGATGCGCGCCAGGCTCGACAGCCGTACCTGGCCGCCATCCGTGGCCTTGACGTGGATCTGCTCCAGTACCTGCGGCCCCAGTGTGGACGCCGCTTCTGCCTGCAGCACCACGCGGTACTGGCTGGCCTGGGTATAGATGGTCGAGATCTGCCGCTGACCAAAGGCGTCGTACAGCGCGTTGGTGATGTCGGCGACATTGATGCCCAGACGGCTGGCAGCGTCACGGTCGATCACCAGGAATACCTGCAGGCCCTTGTCCTGCAGGTCGCTGGCTACGTCAGTGAGTTCCGGACGCTGCTGCAGGGCATCGACCAGCTTGCCGCTCCACTGCGCCAGCAACTCGGCATCAGGCGACGACAGGCTGAATTGGTACTGGGTGCGGCTGACCCGGTCTTCGATGCTCAGGTCTTGCACCGGCTGCATGAACAGGCGAATGCCGATCAGCTTGTCGACCTCCGGCTGCAGGCGGGCAATCACCTGGGCCGCCGTGAGGTCACGCTCGCCATGGGGCTTGAGGTTGATCAGCAAACGGCCGCTGTTGAGCGTGGCATTGTCGCCATCGACACCGATGTAGGACGACAGGCTCTGCACTGCCGGGTCCTGCAGGATGATCGCACTCAGCGCTTGCTGGCGCTGGCTCATGGCCGCGAACGACACCGACTGCGGCGCTTCGGAAATGCCCTGGATGACGCCGGTGTCCTGCACCGGGAAGAAGCCCTTGGGCACCACCAGGTACAACAGCACAGTCAGGCCCAGGGTGGCCACCGCCACCAGCAAAGTCAGCGGCTGATGCCTGAGCACCCAGGTAAGGCCGCGGCCGTAGTAGTCGATCATCCAGTCGACCCAGGCTCCGCTGGCACGGTAGAACCGGCTCTGCTCTTCAGGCTTGGGCTCGCGCTTGAGCAAACGCGCGCACATCATCGGCGTCAGGGTCAGCGAAACTACCAGTGAAATCAGGATGGCCACCGCCAGGGTGATGGCAAACTCACGGAACAGCCGCCCGACCACATCGGCCATGAACAGCAACGGGATCAGCACCGCGATCAGCGAGAAGGTCAGCGAGATCAGGGTGAAGCCGATCTGCCGGGCGCCCTTGAGCGCGGCCTGCATCGGCGTCTCGCCCTCCTCGATATGCCGCGAGATGTTCTCCAGCATGACGATGGCATCGTCCACGACAAAACCGGTGGCGATTGTCAGGGCCATCAGCGTCAGGTTGTTGATCGAGAACCCGGCCAGGTGCATGACGGCGAAGGTGCCGATCAGCGACAGCGGTACCGCCACCGACGGAATGATGGTGGCGCTGAAACGGCGCAGGAACACGAACGTCACCATCACCACCAGGGCGATGGCAATCAGCAGCTCATGCTGGACGTCCTTGACCGAGGCGCGGATGGTCTGGGTACGGTCGGTGAGCACGGTGACGTCCAGGCCCGCCGGCAGGTTGTCGGTGATCGACGGCAGCATGGCCTTGATCCGGTCGACCACCTCGATAACGTTGGCCCCCGGCTGGCGCTGGATGTTCAGCAGCACCGCCTGGTTCTGGTTGGCCCAGGCCGCGAGACGCTCGTTCTCGGCGCCGTCGACGATCTCGGCAACATCCTTGAGGCGCAGGGGTGCGCCGTTGTTGTAGGCCAGGATCAGGTTGGCGTATTCCTCGGGAGAACGCAGCTGGTCGTTGGCATCGAGCATCGACACCCGGGTGGGGCCGTCGAAGTTGCCCTTGGGCTGGTTGACGTTGGAAGCGCCGATCAGGGTGCGCACATCGGCCAGGTTCAGGCCCGCCGAGGCCAAGGCATCGGGGTTGACCTTGATCCGTACCGCCTGGCGCTGGCCGCCGGCGATGCTGACCATGCCGACACCGCCGATCTGGGCGATTTTCTGCGCCACCCGGGTATCGACCAGGTCATTGAGCTTGGGCAGCGGCATGGTCTGGGAAGAAATGGCCAGGGTCAGCACTGGCGTGTCGGCCGGGTTGACCTTGTTGTACACCGGGGGCGCCGGCAGGTCGGTAGGCAGCAGGTTGGTGGCAGCGTTGATGGCTGCCTGCACCTGCTGCTCGGCCACGTCCATGTTCATGTCCAGGCTGAAGCGCAGGGTCAGCACCGAGGCGCCGCCAGAACTGGTGGAGGCCATCTGGGTGAGCCCGGGCATTTGCCCGAACTGGCGCTCCAGGGGCGCGGTGACCGCACTGGTCATCACCTGGGGGCTCGCACCTGGGTAGAGGGTCATGACCCGGATGGTGGGGTAATCGACCTGGGGCAATGCCGCTACCGGCAGCAGTTTGTAGGCGATCAGGCCGGCCAGCACGATGGCCAGCATGCTCAGGGTGGTCGCCACCGGGCGCAGGATGAACAGCCGCGAGAGGTTCATGCGCCAGCCTTGCCCTGGGTGCCCGGGGTGATGGCGGCGTCCTTCTTGTCCTGGCCCTGCAGGTGCTGGCCAGGGGTCACCGGTACTTCGGCGCTGTCGTTGACCACTTCAACATCGCTGCCGTCGCGCAGACGGTCAGTGCCTTCGAGCACTACCCGCTCACCCTTGGCCAGGCCTTCGAGGATCACCGTATGGTCGCCATCGCTGGCACCCAGCTTGAGCGGACGAATACGTACCTTGTTCTCCCCTTCCAGCACATACACGAACGAGCCATCGGTGCCGAACTGGATCGCCGCCGAGGGCGCCAGCACTACATCTTTGAGGGTGTCGGCCAGCAGGCGCACGTTGACGAACTGGTTGGGGAACAGCGCTTCGTCCTGGTTCTCGAAATAGGCCTTGAACTTCAGGGTGCCAGTGGTGGTGTCGATCTGGTTGTCGAGGCTGCGCAGCACGCCGAGCGCTTGCTGCCGGGTGTCGCCACGGTCCCAGGCTTCCACCGGCAGCTTGGCGCCGCTGCGGTAGCGCGCCAGCACGGTGTTGAGTTCAGATTCGGGCAATGTGAACGCGACGGTGATCGGCTGGGTTTGGGTGATCACCACCAGGGCGGTGGTGTCATTGGCCGCCACCAGGTTGCCGACATCGAGCTGGCGCAGACCCAGGCGCCCGGTGATCGGTGCGCGAATGCGGGTGAAGTCCAGGTTCAGCTTGGCGTCGCCGACGGCCGCCTGGTTGGTCTTGATCGTGCCCTGGTACTGGCCGACCAGTGCAACCTGGGTGTCGAGCGTCTGCTTGGCGATACTGTCTTCGGTATACAAGCCCTTGTAACGCTCCAGGTCGATCTGGGCGTTTTTCAGCTGCGCCTGGTTCTGCGCCAGGGTGCCTTCGGCTTGTTGCAGGGCGTTCTGGTAGCTGCGCGGGTCGATCTCGGCGAGCAGGTCGCCGCTCTTGACCTTCTGCCCTTCCTGGAAGTTGACCTTGACCAGTTCGCCGCCCACCCGGCTGCGCACATTGACGGTATTGGTCGCCGTCACCGTGCCCAGGGCCTTGAGGTACACCGGGAAGTCGCCCACGGTTGCCGGCTCCACACGCACCGGCACCGGCCCGCCAAAGGCGCCAAACCCGGGCCGCCCGCCCTTGCCTCCCGGCGCACCGGCTGCCTTGTGGGCGGCTGGCGACGGCCACAGCCACCAGCACAGGCCGGCGACCAGCAGCAGGATCAGCAGGCCGACAAGCCAGCGACGAGAGGAACGGGAACGAGAAAGCATCGGGTGATCGACCATTGTGCGGATAGGAATTCTTTTGAGGAGGCTGAACGATAAGCACTGCGGGCAGATAAGCAAAGCGCCTTTACCGGCAATTTACCTTGGCTTACGTTGGTAAGACGATGAAGTTTAAATAAAAACGGCCTGGACAAGGTCCAGGCCGCAACAACTCTTACAATTTGGCAGCTTCGCAGGCTTGCCCCGCGATCGGCCTTACTTCAGTACAGCCAATGCTGCATCGTAGTTCGGCTCGTCAGCAATTTCGCCCACCAGCTCAGCGTGCAGCACCTTGTCGTTCTCATCCAGGACCACCACGGCGCGGGCAGTCAGGCCGGCCAGCGGGCCATCGGCGATGGCAACGCCGTAGTTCTCGATGAACTCGCGGCCACGCAGGGTGGACAGGTTCTGGACGTTTTCCAGGCCTTCAGCGCCGCAGAAGCGCGCCTGGGCGAATGGCAGGTCGGCCGAGATGCACAGCACCACGGTGTTGTTCAGTTCAGCGGCCTTCTTGTTGAAGGTGCGAACCGAGGTAGCGCAGGTTGGGGTGTCGACGCTTGGGAAGATGTTCAGCACTTTGCGCTTGCCGGCAAGGCTTGCCAGGGTCACGTCAGCCAGGCCAGCACCAACCAGGGAAAACGCTGGAGCCTGGGCGCCGACTTTCGGCAGTTCGCCTTTGACCTGAACCGGGTTGCCTTTGAGAGTCACTTGAGCCATGAGCTGAGTCCTTATGCGGGGGTGAGTAAAGGACCAGAGTTAATCATGAAAGTGCCCGGGCACCTATGGGGGAAAGTTAAATTGTTGCATTGCCAGACAATTTTTGTGGACAAACCAGTCATCCGAAAGCAGACAATCCTGCTTCCGGAGGGCCACTTCATCATCAGCTGAGCAGCGAGTACACCAGCGCAGAGATCGCCACCAGGCCTACGGCAACCACAAAGACGTTGGACATCTGCCCGCTGTACTTGCGCATGGCCGGCACCTTGCGGATGGCGTACATCGGCATCAGGAACAGGATCGCCGCGATCACTGGGCCACCCAGGGTCTCGATCATGCCCAGGATGCTCGGGTTGAGGGTGGCGACTATCCAACAGATCACCAGCATGAATGCTGCAGTCATGCGGTCCAGAGCCTTGGCACCTGGGCGCTTGCCGGCCTTGACGATCAACCCCTTGAGGCCTTCGCTGGCACCGATGTAATGGCCCAGGAACGACTTGGCAATGGCAATGAACGCAATCAATGGCGCGGCAAAGGCGATGGTCGGGTTGCTGAAATGGTTGGCAAGGTACGACAGAATCGACAGGTTCTGCGCCTTGGCTTCGGCCAGTTGGCCGGGCGTCAACGTCAGGACGCAACTGAACACGAAGAACATCACCATCGCCACCATCAGCAGATGGGCACGGCACAGGATCTGGCCGCTGCGCTCATCGGCGTGCACGCCATAGCGGCGTTTCTGGTCGACGGCAAAGGCCGAGATGATCGGCGAATGGTTGAACGAGAACACCATCACCGGAATGGCCAGCCACAACGTGTGCAGGAAGGCCGAACCCGACGGCAATTCGGTAGCGGTGGTAAGGATCCCGCCGCTCCAGTGCGGAATCAGGAACACCGCCAGAAAGGCCAGGGCGACGATAAACGGATAGACCAGCAGGCTCATGACCTTGACGGTGGCCTGCTCGCCACAGCGAACGATGGCCAACAGGCCCAGGATCAGCACGAACGACAGCACCGCGCGCGGTGGCGGCTCGATGTGCAACTGGTGCTCCATGAAGCTGCCGACGGTGTTGGTCAGCGCCACGCTGTAGATCAGCAGGATCGGGAAGATGGCGAAGAAGTACAGCAAGGTGATCAGGGCGCCCGCCTTGATGCCGAAGTGCTCTTCGACAACGTCGGTGATGTCGGCCCCCTCGCGCCCGGAGAGCACGAAGCGGGTCAGGCCCCGGTGAGCGTAGTAGGTCATGGGGAAGGCCAACAGGGCCAGAATCAATAAGGGCCAGAAGCCACCGAGCCCGGCGTTGATCGGCAGGAACAGGGTTCCGGCGCCGATGGCTGTGCCAAACAGGCCCAGCATCCAGGTGGTGTCCTGACGGGCCCAGCTGCCGAGGGCAACTGGGGTCGATTCGTAGCGTTGTTCAACGCTTTGGGCCTGCTCGTTCATCCGGGTGCAACTCCACTCGCAAACTGCAACAGGGCTGAGAGCAGCGAGCCAGAGGCCTCACCACTGCTCAACCATACAAAGAAGGGCGCGATTGTGCGCCCATTGGTTGCACTTGCAAAGTCTTGACCGAGGAGCGGTTGCACCTTTTACAACTACAAAAGCAAATGTGGGAGCGGGCTTGCCCCGCGATGGGCCAGCCCAGACGATACAGGTGTATTGGCTGAACCGAACTCATCGCGGGGCAAGTCGAGACGTCGCACCGCAGCTCCCACCCACAGGGATCATTGAACCGCAGCAATCGCCTCGGCTACTTGCTGCAGATTGTCCGGACGCAGGCCCGACATGCACACCCGGCCGCTGTCGATCAGGTACACACCGAACTCGTCACGCAGGCGACGCACCTGCTCGACGCTCAAGCCGGTGTAGCTGAACATCCCGCGCTGGCTCAGGAAGAAGCTGAAGTCCTGGCCCGGCAGCAGCACGGCCAGGGCATCTACCAAGCCCTGGCGCATTTCCAGGATGCGCAGGCGCATCTGTTCCACTTCGGCCGCCCACTGGGCATTGAGCACGGCGTCGCCCAGTACGGCCGCAACCAGTTGCGCGCCGAAGTTGGGCGGGCTGGAGTAGTTGCGGCGTACGGTGGCCTTGAGCTGGCCCAGCACGCTCTGCGCGGTATCGGCATCGTCACACACCACCGACAAGCCCCCTACCCGCTCGCCATACAGCGAGAAGATCTTCGAGAACGAGTTGCTGACCAGGCACGGCACACCGGCACGGGCCACTTCGCGAATGGCATAGGCATCTTCGGCCAGGCCTTCGCCGAAGCCCTGGTAGGCGATATCCAGGAATGGAATGAGGTTGCGCGCCTTGACCACCTCGATCACCTGTTGCCATTGCGCCTGGCTCAGGTCGACGCCAGTGGGGTTGTGGCAGCACGGGTGTAGCAAGACGACGCTGTTGGCCGGCAGGGTGTTGAGGGTTTCGAGCATGCCGTCGAAGTCCAGGCCACGGGTGCCCTGGTCGAAGTACGGGTAGGTATTGACCTTGAACCCTGCACCTTCAAAGATCGCCCGGTGGTTGTCCCAGGTTGGATTGCTGACCCACACCTGGGAGTCCGGGAAATAGCGTTTGAGGAAGTCGGCACCGACTTTCAGCGCACCGGAGCCACCGACCGTCTGCACGGTGGCAACGCGCCCGCCCTGCACGGCGGGATGATCAGCACCGAACAGCAGCGCCTGGATCGCCTGGCGATAGCTGTTCAGGCCTTCCATCGGCAGGTACAGCGAGGCTTCGTGCGGCTGGCCGGCCATGCGTCGCTCGGCTTCGCCCACCGCCGCCAGCTGCGGAACCACGCCGGCGGCGTCGTAATACAGGCCGATACTCAGGTTGACCTTGTTGGCACGAGGGTCGGCCTTGAAGGTCTCCATCAGGGACAGAATCGGATCGCCGGCATAGGCATCGACATGTTTGAACACAGCGTGCAGCTCCTTGGGTCTGGGCAAATCGAAAAAAGACTGTGCCGAGGATACCTGTAGCCGCGCCGAAGCAACATGTCCGTTGGTGCAACTAATCTGTGCATCCCTGCATGTCGCGGGCCGTACTCGGCCAAGGCAGCCAGCCTTGGGTGAAGGCAAGGTACAACAGCGCACAGACATTGGCCGTCGATGTCTTGTCGAGCATGTTGCGCCGATGCGTACGCGCGGTCTGGTCGCTGATACCCAGCGCACGGGCAATCTGCTTGTCGCTCAGCCCCTGGGCCAGGCAGCCAAGCACGTGCTGTTCACGTGCAGACAACGGCGTTGGCAACCTTGGTTGCCCGGCCTCAAGGTCGGGGCTGAGGCCAGGCACAGATAGCGCGCCACCAACGCACTGGCCCTGCCGACCTTGAGTTTGGCGTGCACATTCTCGCGGTGTTTGCGCGCCGTAGACAGGGCGATGAACAACCGCTGGGCGACCTCCCGATCAGTCAATCCTCGCGCAACCCACGACAGCACTTCGGTTTCCCGGTCGCTCAATCGCATGTTCTGTCCTTGAACTGTTCACTGCCGCGCGATGGCCTGCCGGCGCCTGAAACCCAAGCCTAGGACCTGCCAAGGCACTGTCAAGGCTTCCCCGGTTGGTCCTCTTTACATACCGCATTTGCCGAATGTTCCTACGCCATCGACGGACAGATCATTCAACTGCCGACGTTTTTCAACCCGGTGGTCGGCGGCAGGGAATGCCGCTGCGAGTCGCTGCTCGGCCTCACTCAATGGAAAAGGAATGCACACCATGAACTGGAACCGCTCGTTTACCGATCTGATCCGCAATGGCCGCGCCGCGTACTGGGGCAACTGGACCCTGGACCAGAAAATGAAAGTCGGCAGTGTCGGCTTTGTGTCCCCCGACAATGGCGACTTCACCCTGGTGCAGGAACAGGCTCCGGGCCTTACCGTCAGCACCCGCAATGCGCCCAACCAATGGAAGCTGTCGTCGAGCAATGTGAAGCGTACCCAGAGCAGCGTCAGCCTGGATGGCTCCGCCACCGACCCTGAAACCGGTACCAAGATCACCGCAGGCACGGAGGTCAAGTGGGACTTTGCCTCCTCCGGTTCCATCGCCTCGGAGTTCGGCATTGCCTCGGAGTCGTACCTGGCCGACCTCACCGTCCTGACCCAAGCGCAAACCCTGCAGTGGCTCAAAGACCAGGCGAGCCGGGTCAGTATGGCCTCGAGCAACGGCATCGCCCAAGGTTTTGGCGTGGTCACCAGCGTCATCTACGCCACCAGCGGGCTGAACGTCGGCTCACAGGATAACAGCTCCTCGTTCTCGGTCACCGGCTCTGTCGGTGGCGTGCAGGACCTGTTGGCCAGCGCCGACGCCAAGGGCTCTTATGTGTCGACCAACCAGACCAAAAGCGTCGACCAGCACCTATGGCCCGACAAGGCCAGCACCTTGGCCAGCCAGCCGATCCCGATCGCCTACACCTTTGCGTCGTTCGACGGCGACCTGTTGATCCCCAACTGGATCACTCGCCTGGGCGGCCTGCAGATCCTGTTCAACAACAAGCCTGGCTGCACCTACATCACCGACATCACCCTCGACTACGACACCCCCACCGGCAAGCAGCACCAGTCGTTCAGCCTCAGCGGCGGCCTGTCGAAAACCGTCGGCAACATCCCGCTCAATGCCACCAACATTACCGCCCAGGTCAAGTTCAAGGGCGTGATGAACAGCGACAACTACAGCTTCAGCTGGCCCAGCCCGCTGGGCCAGTGGCTGACCGGCAGCCGGGAAATCCAGATGACCGGTGTATGGCCAGGCAAGACCTCGGCCCAGGACCTTCAGCGTTGAGCTGCGTGCTGATCACTCAATAAAAAAGCAGCCCGCAAGGGCTGCCGCGAGGACACCATCATGTGTAAATGCACATCGGATTTTTTGGTCAAACACGTCCGGATCCTTGGCCAGCGCCAGCCTGACGACCTGTACAACGAACTGATCATGCGTGATCTGGAAATACCCAGGCAGGCGATGGTCATTCTCAACGAGCCCATCACCAACAACCGTGAGAGCGTGGTCCACCGCGCGGGTATTGTGTTGCAGGCAAGGGCCGAAGAGTTCGGCCATGAATACCCCAACACCGTGATGTTCATGGATCTGACGACCTTGCAACAGGTCTGCACAACGCTGGACTCGTTACCGTCCAACCGACAGGACTTCAACTGCCGGGTGCGCATCCCCTGGATCGTGACGTGGAAAGGCGTCAGCAACTATGAAGTCATCGAGAATGCTTCAGGCTTTGCCGCCTCCACCGATGACAACGGCTACTGCAACCATTACCGCGCGCCGTTGACCGACGCGCAAAGCTATACCAATAACTGGAGCCCTAAAGGTCTGTAGCCACAAACCCCATCGTCAACCGTCGACGATGGGGTTCATCTTCATGCCTGCGCCATCGCCTGCAATTGCTCAAGCTCCTGCACCGTCAGGCTCACGCCCTCCTGGTCGGAGACCTCGCGTTCGCGAAAACGCCGCTCGCCCGGCATACGACTCAACCCCACCGCGTGCATCTGCTCCACCAACTGCCGGCTGCGCTCGGCAAAGTGATTGCCTTCAGCCTTGGCCGGATCAATGACAATGATCAATTGGCCGGTCCAGGGGGTTTTCGCCCCAGGGTGCTGTGACCAGTCGAACTCGAACGAGAAGTTGCCACCGGTCAACGCCGCAGCCAACAGCTCGACCATCATCGACAGTGCCGAGCCCTTGTGCCCGCCAAAAGGCAGCAATGCGCCGCCGTCGAGAATCTTGCGCGGATCGCGAGTCGGCTGGCCCTCGCTGTCTACACCGATGCCATCGGGCAGCATCTCACCCTTGCGCGCAGCGATCTGAACATCACCATGGGCCATGGCGCTGGTGGCCATGTCGAACACGATAGGGTCGCTCTCGGCACACGGCGCGGCAAAGGCAATCGGATTGGTGCCGAACAGTGGCTGGCGGGCACCGTGGGGCACCACGCAGGTCATGCTGTTGACCACGCTCAAGGCCACCAGCCCCTCTTCGGCAAACGGCTCGACATCGGGCCAGAGCGCAGCGAAATGATGCGAGTTGTGGATAGCCAGCACGGCGATCCCGGCACTGCGGGCCTTCTTCACCAGCAGCTCGCGGGCTGCCGCCAGGGCTGGCTGGGCGAACCCGCCGCCGGCATCGACGCGCACGAAACCACTGGCCACATCATCCACCACCGGCACTGCCTGGCCATCGACCCAGCCGCTGGCCAAGGTCGACACATAACCGGGAATACGGAACACGCCATGACTGTGAGCGCCGTCGCGCTGGGCGCTGGCGCAGTTGTAGGCAAGGCTGGCGGCTACCGCATCACGGGTGCCGTTATGAACAAAAATGCGGTGCAACAAGGCCTGCAAGTCGGCAAAGGCAATCTGCGTGACAGCAGTGTCGGGGCGTGCGGACATCTGAAGCTCCCTTTTTGGATTTGGTATGGGCTGCAGCGCTGGGCATGGCGGGAACTCTCGCGCAGTGACAGCAAACTGTCAAATGTTGACTTGATGACAGAAAACATTCATTTTCTGTTTCCAAGTGCAACCGCCTTCGAGAACTGCCCGTGAGCCAACCGATCAAGCAACGCCTGGAAAACAGCCTGCACAACGCAGCGGCTTCGGGTCGCAAGATCGCCAGCTACATGCTCGCCAACCTCACCGACCTGCCGTTTGAAACCTCGGCAAGCCTGGCAGCGAAAATCGGCGTCAGTGAGTCCAGTGTCGGGCGGTTCTGCCGTGCCCTGGGCTATGAGCACCTCAAGGCGCTCAAACACGATCTCAAGGACGATCTGGGCGATGGCCCCTGGCTGGTCGGTGATCGTTTGCAAGAATTCCGCCAACACCATGGCAAGGATGCCGCCGGCATCGCCCGCAGCCTTGAGCAAGAAGTCGGGGCGCTGGTGCGGGTCTATGAGTACAGCCGTACCGACGCCTGGCAAACCGTCAGCCAGCGCCTGGCGCAGCGGCGCAAGGTGTTCGTCGCCGGCTTTCAGACCGAGCGCGGCATCGCCCTGTGCATGACCCACCTGCTGCAGTACTTGCGCGATGGCGTGCAGGTGGTTGACGGCAGTGCCGGGCATTTTGGCGAGGTACTGCTCAGCGACCCGGCCGACAGCGCCCTGGTGGTGTTCGAAGCGCGTCGTTACTCACGCCATGCCCTGACCCTGTGCCGCAAGGCACACGAGGCGGGCATCCCGGTAACACTGGTAACCGACACCTTTTGTGACTGGGCCGATGCCAACGCCGATGAGGTGTTTCGTATCCCCACCGAATTCAATCTGTTCTGGGAGTCCACCGCGACGATGCTGTCGTGGGTACACCTGATGGTCAACGAGGTCTGCAAGAAGCTAGGACCGGATGTTGAAAAACGCTTGGAAGCAACTGCCGCTCTACACAACGAATTCGTTGGCTACACGTCAGCGAGCAAACAATAGCAAGAGTGCAAACAACAGATCGAGGTGTGACATGAAACCCGTTATCCGCTTTGCAGGTGCGTGCGCCCTGCTGCTGGCCGGTGCAACCATGGCTCAGGCCGAAACCCTGAAAATTGCTACCGAAGGCGCTTACCCGCCGTTCAACTATGTCGATTCGGATAACCAGCTGCACGGCTTTGATGTGGACATCACCAAGGCCCTGTGCGAGCAGATGAAAGTCGAATGCACCCTCGTTGCCCAGGACTGGGAAGGCATCATCCCGGCGCTGATGGCCAAGAAGTACGACGCGGTGGTGGCCTCGATGATCGACACCCAGGAGCGGCGCAAGAAAATTGCCTTCACCAACCACTACTACAAGACCCCGCTGTCGGTTGCCGTACCCAAGGACAGCGAGATCAGCGACGCCCAGACCGATTTCAAGGGCTACACGGTCGGCGCGCAAGCCTCCTCGACCCAGGCCATCTACGCTGAAGACGTCTATGGCAAGGCCGGTGCCGACGTCAAACTCTACCCTACCCTCGATGAAGCCAATGCCGACCTCGCGGCCGGGCGCCTGGACGGTGTGATCGCCGACAAGTTCCCCCTCCACGAATGGCTGGGCAAGGCCGGCAAGGACTGCTGCAAGATCCTTGGCGACGTCAACGGCACCAAGGCCGACGCTTCGATTGCCGTGCGCAAGGAAGACCAGGCGCTGCGCGAGCGCCTGAACAAGGCCCTGGACGAGATCGTCGCCAACGGCACCTACCAGAAGATCGCCAGTCGTTACTTCGACTTCGATATCTATCAGTGAGTAATCGCGGGGCGACGTCTCGACTTGCCCCGCGATCAACCCATAGAAGCACCGCTCACTCTTCCAGCAAGAGGGTTCGCCCATGCTCGACCAACTGTCCCTGTTATCTTTCGCCAGCGGCGGCTGGGGCCAGGCCCTGCTGGCCGGCGCCCTGGTGACCATTTCGCTGGCCCTGGCCTGCCTGCCGATCGGTTTGCCGCTGGGCCTGGGCGTGGCGCTGATGGCCCGCTCGCCCAAGCGTTTTCCGCGGGCCGTGGCGACCGTGTTCTCCACGGTTTTCCGTGGCCTGCCTGAACTGCTCACCCTGCTGATCATCTACTACGGCTGCCAGATCGCCGCGCAGAAAATCCTCGCTGCCATGGGCTATGAAGGCGAAGTGATGATCAACACCTTCCTGGCCGCAATGATTGCCTTCAGCCTGGTATTCGCCGCCTTCTCCAGCGAAATCTGGCTGGGTGCCTTCAAGACTGTCGCCAAAGGCCAGTACGAAGCCTCCCAGGCCCTGGGCCTGAGCAAGGCCACCACCTTTCGCAAGGTGATCTTCCCGCAACTGGTGCGCATTGCCATGCCGGGCCTGTCGAACAACTGGCTGTCGCTGCTCAAGGACACCTCGCTGGTCTCGACCATCTCGCTGGTCGACCTGATGCGCCAGACCAACCTTGCCGTCAGCGTGACCAAGGAGCCGATGTTCTTCTATGGCGTCGCCTGCCTGGGCTATCTGCTGTTCTCGGCACTGTCGGGCCGGGTCTTCGTGTACATCGAACAGTATTTCAGTCGCCACATGCGGAGCGCCCGGACATGAGTTTCGATCAACTGCTGGCACTGGTACTGGACCCCGACCTGCTCGAACGCTACGGCCCTCGCTTTATCGATGGCCTGCTGGTGACCGGCAAGCTGGTGGCGATTTCCTTCACCCTGGGCGCCCTGCTGGGCATGCTCCTGGCTCTGGCGCGGCTGTCGAACAACGTGCTGTTGCAGCGCTTCAGCGCCGGCTACATCTACTTCTTCCGTGGCTCGCCACTGCTGGCGCAGCTGTTTCTGCTGTACTACGGCCTGGGCTCGCTCAAGGGTTTCTGGCAGGACGTCGGCCTGTGGTGGTTCTTCCGTGACGCCTGGTACTGCACGGTACTCGCCTTCACCCTCAATACCGCGGCCTACCAGGCGGAGATCTTTCGTGGCAGCCTGCTGGCCGTTGCCCCCGGCCAGTACGAGGCGGCCAAGGCCTTGAGCCTTAAACGCTCGACGACTTTTTTCAAGGTGATCCTGCCGCAGTCGCTGATCGTTGCCATCGGCCCGCTGGGCAATGAACTGATCCTGATGATCAAGGCCAGTGCGATTGCATCGCTGGTGACCATCTACGACCTGATGGGCGTGACCAAGCTGGCCTTCTCGCGCAGTTTCGATTTCCAGATCTACCTGTGGGCCGCCGTGCTCTACCTGCTGATCGTCGAGATCGTGCGCCGCAGCCTCAAACACATAGAAGCCCGACTGGGCCGCCACCTGCGCTGATTGCCTGCTCTGTGAGGATCGTTCCAATGCATTGTCAAACCATCGTTCTGGGCGCCGGGATTGTCGGCGTCAGTACGGCCCTTCACCTGCAGGCCCGCGGGCGCAAGGTCATCCTCATCGACCGCGACGAGCCTGGCAGCGGCACCAGCCATGGCAACGCCGGGCTGATCGAGCGCTCGAGCGTCATTCCCTATGCCTTCCCCCGCGAGCTGTCGAGCCTGCTGCGCTACGGCCTCAATCGCCAGTCCGACGTGCGCTACAGCCTCACCCACGTACCGAAGATCGCCCCCTGGCTGTTCAAATATTGGCAAAACTCCTCCACCGCCGGCCTGGCCGTGGCCACCCGTGCCATGCTGCCGCTGGTGGAGCGCTGCGTGGAAGAGCACGATGCCCTGATCGAAGCGGCAGGGCTTGGCGAGCTGGTCAAGGCCAACGGCTGGATCGAGGTGTTTCGCAACGACGCCGCCTTCAGCAAGGCAAAGGTCGATGCCCATGCGCTCAAGCCCTATGGGCTGAACTACGAAATACTCGACCGCCAGCAACTGCATGCCCGTGAAGCGGACCTCACCCCTGATGTGGTCGGCGGCATCCACTGGCTCGACCCCAAGACGGTCACCAGCCCCGGCGCCCTGACCCGTGGCTACGCCGCGCTGTTCGTCAAACGCGGTGGCCAGTTCATCCATGGCGATGCGCGCACGCTGCGCCAGATCGACAGCGAGTGGCAGGTCGACAGCCGCCAGGGCCCGATCACCGCGCCCGAGGTGGTGATTGCCCTGGGTCCGCAGGCAGGCGACCTGTTCAAGCCGCTGGGCTACCGCATCCCGCTGGAGATCAAGCGCGGCTACCACATGCACTACCAGGGCCGTGACGGTGCCCAGCTCAAGCACTCGATCTGCGATGGCCAGGGCGGCTATGTGCTGGCGCCGATGGCCCAGGGCATTCGGCTGACGACCGGCATCGAGTTTGCCGCCAGCAGCGATGCCGCCAACGAGATCCAACTGCAGCGCTGCGAAGCCTTGGCGCGCAAGATCTTCCCGCTGGGCAAGCGCGTCGACGCCCAACCCTGGCTGGGCCGACGCCCGTGCCTGCCCGACATGCGCCCGGTCATTGGCCCCGCCGCAGGGCACAAAGGCCTGTGGTTCAACTTCGGCCACGCCCACCATGGCCTGACCCTGGGCCCGGTCAGCGGCCGCTTGCTGGCCGAGATGATGACCGGCGAAACCACCTTCACCGACCCTGCGCCCTACAGCGCGGCACGCTTCAATTGATCGCGGGAGAATAACAACATGACCGCTTCACTGAGCCTTGCATCCAGCCACCCTGCCGCGCAAACCGACCCGCGCAAGGTCGTGGTGCGTATCGAGGGGCTGAACAAACACTACGGCGCCTTCCATGTGCTGCGCGACATCAACCTCAACGTGCGCGAGGGTGAACGCATCGTCCTGTGCGGGCCTTCCGGGTCGGGCAAGTCGACCTTGATCCGCTGCATCAACCGCCTGGAAATCGCCGAGCATGGCAGCATCCGTGTCAACGACACCGACCTCGCCCTGACCACCCGTGAAGCGGGCCAGGTGCGCAGCGAAATCGGCATGGTGTTCCAGCACTTCAACCTGTTCCCGCACATGAGCGTGCTGGACAACTGCACCCTGGCGCCGATGACCGTACGCGGCCTGTCACGCAAGGAAGCCGAGGAGCGTGCGCGGTTCTATTTGAACAAAGTGGGCATCGAAAGCCAGGCCGGCAAATACCCCAGCCAGCTCTCCGGTGGCCAGCAGCAACGGGTGGCGATTGCCCGGGCGCTGTGCATGAAGCCGAAGATCATGCTGTTCGACGAGCCGACCTCGGCGCTGGACCCGGAAATGGTCGCCGAAGTGCTGGATGTGCTGGTGAAACTGGCCGACACCGGCATGACCATGCTCTGCGTGACCCACGAGATGGGCTTCGCCCGACAGGTGGCCGAGCGCGTGTTGTTTCTCGACGGCGGGCAGATCATCGAGGATGCCAGCCCCGAGGCGTTCTTCAACAACCCGCAGAGTGCGCGGGCCAAGGGGTTTCTTGCGCAGATTCTGCACTGACTGAACACATCGCGGGGCAAGTCTCGACTTGCCCCGCGATGTATTGATCAAGCCAATGTGAACGTCAGCACCGCGCGCCTGCGCACCTCCCACCCCGAAGCGCTGTTAATAATAATTAACTGCGAAATCGACGCCCGCACCGTGCCATCTGGCCTGCAGCCCTAAAATTGCACTTATGCAATGAGAGCCTTCGCCTGCGCAATCTGAAGTCGTTTGACATATTAAACGGCTCTGGCAAGCTGTATGACAGGTTTCGACCGGAAATACGGGCCCTCGGCGCCCTTCCGGCAGTGCTCGAAACCTCAGGTAGCGCAAAGGTTTCAGCAGCGCGCCTGCACAATAATGACAGGCCGCGCCTGTCCCAAGGTGACATATGCCCAACAGCAACATTGGCAATAAGAATCAAACCCTTCGTAAACCCGTCGTCCTGATGACCATGGGCTCCCAGGAGCGCAAAGGTCACGATTATCAGGTCATGACCCACAAATACATTACCCCTCTGGTTGAACACGCTGGCTGCGTTCCGGTGCTGGTTCCGACCTGCTGCGGCGTCGAAGACCTGGAAACCTACCTGGACATGGCCGATGGCGTGTACCTGACCGGTGCCGGCAGCAACATCGACCCGGCCCTGTACGGCCAGGAGAACGAAACCCCGGGCAAAGGCCAGGACCGCAACCGCGACCTGTTCGACATTCCGCTGGTCAAGCTTGCCATCGCCCGCGGCCTGCCGATCTTCGGTATCTGCCGTGGCATGCAGGAAATCAACGTGGCCCTGGGGGGTGACATCTACCAGAAGGTCTACGCCGAGCCTGGCTTCAACGATCACCGGGAAAACCCGGAAGATCCGGTCGATGTGCAGTACAGCGCGGTTCACAGCGTGCGTATCGAGCAAGGCACCTGGCTGCAGAAGCTGCTCAAGACTGACGAGATCCGCGTCAACTCGCTGCACGGCCAGGGCCTGAAAAACCTCGGCAAGGGCATCGAGCCACTGGCCCGCGCCGAAGACGGCCTGGTCGAGGCCATTCACGCGCCAAGCCTGTCGCCGTTCCTGTTCGCCGTTCAGTGGCACCCGGAATGGCACGCCGCGAAGAACCCGGACTCCGTGAAGATGTTCGAAGCCTTCGGTGAAGCCTGCCGCAAGCAAGTGGCCAAGGTATCGGGCGTAAAGAAGCTTAGCTCCGCCGCCTGATGCAAACATTGTGGGGCAACTGCCCTTGTAGCCGCTGCCGCCAGGCTGCACAGCAGTCGCCCTGCTAATTCTACGGCCGCTTCGCGGCCGATCGCAGCCTGCTGGCAGCGGCTACTCCCCGCGATGCTTTTTAATGATCCCCATCAATAGCAATCCCCGCCCAACACGCGCACCCTGAACGAAGACTGCACGACCCAGCCACGCACACCTGTTCAGGAGAAATGGCCATGTCCCGCATGAAAGCGGCAATCTTCGTCGAGAAGAACCGCATTGTTCTGGATGAAAAACCCATTCCCGAAGTGGGTCCCTCCGATGCGCTGCTGCGCATTACCACCACCACCCTCTGCGGCACCGACGTGCATATCCTGCGCGGCGAGTACCCGGTCGCCAAGGGCCTGACCATCGGTCACGAGCCGGTCGGCATCATCGAAAAACTCGGCTCACAGGTCCAGGGCTTCATCGAAGGCCAGCGGGTGATCGCCGGCGCCATCACGCCCAGCGGCCACAGCTACGCCTGCCTGTGCGGTTGTGCTTCGCAGGACGGCCCCGGCACCGCGCACGGCTTTCGCCCGGCAGGTGGCTGGAAATTCGGCAATACCATCGACGGTTGCCAGGCCGAGTACGTCCTGGTGCCCGATGCCATGGCCAACCTGTCACCGATTCCCGATGGGCTGAGCGATGAGCAGGTGCTGATGTGCCCGGACATCATGTCCACCGGGTTCTCCGGAGCTGAACGCGGGGGCGTGCGCATTGGTGACACCGTCGCGGTATTTGCCCTGGGACCGATTGGCTTGTGCGCTGTGGCCGGGGCCAAGTTGATGGGTGCAACCACTATCATCGGCGTCGACACAGTCCCCGCGCGCCTGAGTGTTGCCCGCCAACTGGGGGCTACCCACGTGGTCGATTTCAATCAAGGCAACGTGGTGGAGCAGATCATGGCCTTGACCCATGGCCGGGGTGTGGACGTGTCGATCGAAGCCCTTGGCACTCAATCGACCTTCGAGTCGGCGCTGCGCGTCCTGCGTCCGGGCGGCACGCTGTCGAGCCTTGGGGTGTACTCGTCCGACCTGAGCATTCCGCTGTCGGCCTTTGCCGCCGGCCTGGGTGACTACAGCATTGTCAGTACCCTGTGCCCCGGCGGCAAGGAGCGCATGCGCCGGTTGATGGAAGTGGTAGGCAGTGGCAGCGTCGACCTCAAGCCACTGGTGACCCACCGCTTCAAGCTCGACGATATCGAAGCGGCCTACGAGCTGTTCGCCCATCAGCGTGACGGGGTGATGAAAGTAGCGATCACCCCGTAAGCCCAGGCACGTGCCAGCGTGCAGTATCAGCAGCCGCTGAGCTGCACCGGGCGCCGCTCGCCGACAAAGAAAAACGGGCGCAGGCGCACGCCCACCAGGTTGCCGGCATAGGCGGCGACCAGCCACAACCAGCCATGCAGGCTGCCCGAGGCAATACCACTGAAGTACGCACCGATGTTGCAGCCATAGGCCAGACGCGAGCCGTACCCCAGCAGCAAGCCGCCCACCACCGCCGCGACCAGTGAACGCAGCGGAATGTTGAGGTTCGGCGCAAAGCGCCCGGCAAGCCCGGCGGCGAGCAAGGCCCCCAGCACGATACCGATGTCCATGACCGTGGTGATGTCCTGCCAGAGCGGCGAAGCCAGGGCCTTGGCGTTGGCAGGCGCTTGCCAGAACACCCAGCTGCCGACATCCACGCCCAGCCCGCTCAAGGTCTTGGCGCCCCACAAGGCGAACGCCGAGGTAATGCCCCAGGGGCGACCGGCCAGCGCCAGGGTGGCGTAGTTGAGGAGTGCCAGCGCTACCGCGCCCCACACCAGCGGCCAGGGCCCTTGCAGGAAACGGCGCAAGCCGCGCACATCGCTCTGCACCGGCGACTCCAGTTGTCCGTGACGGCGCTTCTCCAGCAAACGGGTCAGCCAGGCGATGGCGGCAAACACCCCCAGGCTCGCCACCAGGGCCGGCATCACGCCCCATTCCTTGACGATCGACGTGGCAGGCAATGAAGGCAGCGCAAACCACCAATCGGCATGGTGGGTCGCGGTCACCGAACCGATGATGAAGAACAGCAGCGTCACCAGCATGCGCGCATTGCCGCCGCCCACCGTGAACAGCGTGCCCGACGCACAACCGCCGCCCATCTGCATGCCGATACCGAAGATGAACGCACCGAACACCACCGACACCCCGATCGGGGCGACCAGCCCGGTCACTGGCGTGCCGAACAGGGTGCCTGCACTCAAGGCCGGGAAAAACAGCAGCACGGCCACGCTGAGCATGACCATCTGCGCACGCAGGCCAGCACCGCGGCGTTCGGTGATGAACACCCGCCAGGCCGAGGTAAAGCCGAAGGCAGCATGGTAAAGCGTCAGCCCCAGGGCCGCGCCGACGATTAGCAGCAAGACCTGTTGCAGGCCGGCGGCGCTGTTGAGGAAGAACGCACCTGCCAGCAACAGCGCCAGCGCACACATCGGAACAGTGAAGCGGCGCTCAGGCGCTGCTGAAATGGTAAGACCCATCGTGGTACTCGGATAAAGGCAGAACGGGTCGCGAGTATACCCCGATCAGACCGGTCGTTCGATGCCAGGACCCTGCAGCCGCGGCGCCCAGTCTTCGACTTCGGCCTTTTCCAGACGGCGCTCCAGGGTACGCCGCCAGGAGGGTGCCAGTGGCAGTGCCAGGCACTGGCGCAGAATGTCGGCGTCCACCTGCTTGTCGAACAACACTGACGATAACCGCGCCACAGACCATTTCGGGCAAGGCCGTTCGATCAATTCGATCAGCGCCCCTGCAGCCACCATGCCCTCCTCCAGCACGCGGTAATACCAGCCGGTACGGCCACTCTGCTGGACCCTTAACGACATGTCCCTGACCCCAAAGCGGTCATTGAGCTTCCAGCACGGCATGCGCCCCTGGGAGATTTCCAGCACCGCGCTGCCCACCCTCAGGCGATCCCCTAGGCACACCGTGTGCTCGGTCCAGCCGTAGGTGCTGAAGTTCTCGCCGAAGGCACCCGGCGCCTGCAGCAGTGGATGGCCACCCAGTTCCAGGGCCCATGCGTCGTAATGCTCGCGGGGGTAATGATGGATCGCCTTTTCCTTGCCGCCGTGTACCCGCAGGTCGCCCTGTTCGTCGCCGGCCAGGCCCAGCGCGGTCACCGCGACCTCCCCGGTACGCGGCTGCTTGTCGATGGCACTGTGCGAGCCCGGCCGGGTGTAGAGCACCGCCCTGCCGGTGAGTACGGTATCAAGCATCACGAGGTTTACCGTCATGGGCAGTCACTCCGTCAGTTCGGCGAGCTGATGCTCGCGGCAGATCAAATCGCATTCGGCCACGGCCAAAGGCTCCCGGGTCAGTTCACAAAAACCACCGGTGGCCGTAATGCGATGAAAGCGGCAGGTCTTGCACAGGCCGAAACCCGGTACGTTTTCGTTGCGCTGGAGGGTGCGCAACAGGTCGGCCAGCAACCCCTCCAGGTCCTGGGCGCGCGCGCCCATGCGCTCGGTGGCGGCGACCAGGAAGTCCGGCGGCATTACCGCGTCGAGCAAGGCCCGGGCGGGTTCGGTCAGGCTCAAGTGCACGCTGCGTTTGTCACTCACCGCCTGGGTCTTGAGGATCAAGCCCTTGGCCTCCAGGGCCTTGAGCGACTGCGACACCGTCCCCTTGGTCAGCCCCAGGTACTCGGTCACCGCCAGCGGCGTGTTGGAGTAGCGGTTGCAACGCGCCAGATACAGCAAGGCGCTCAATTGAATGGGCTGCAGATCCGCCAACAGCGGGTGCTGGCGAAACCAGACGCGGGTCAGGCTCGACAGCCTTTCCAACAGGTCGAATAGCACGGCGGGTGGCCTCGATTGATGACGTCGATAGATAGTATCGAATAAAAACTATATTGACAAAGACCGGGATAGGCTTAGGCTGTTTGGTATCGATTCGAAACCATAATCCCAAGTCGGAGTCATCCCATGAAACGCACACTCGCCTTCACCCTCACCTTGCTCGCCACCCAGGCCTGGGCCCATGAAAGCCCCGGCATCACCAGTGCCAAAGGCAATGCCGAGGCCGCCTTCGATCTGGTCCATACCCGGGTCTACAAGCAAGGTGACAACCTGGTGTTCGAGCAACTGGTCGACGGCAAGGCCGGCAGCCGCCTGCCCACGGCCAAGGGCGCGTTTGCCGGCGCCGAGGTCTACAGTTACGTGTGGCCCACCAGTCTTGACAGCAGCAGCGTAGGCTTCGACGCCAAGGCCGGCATCCTGGCCCTGGCCCTGACCTCGCATCCGGACTTCGACGACACACCCAAGCTCGATGAAAACCGTGACGGCAAGGCCGACAACGACGGTGGCCTGTGGCACTCCCACTGGGTGGTGTTGAGCAAGGATGAAAGCTGTGGCCCGGGCGGGCTCAAGGTGCGGGACATCCCCGAGGGGGCAAAACCGACGCTTCCGGCCACCTGGCCGGGTGCGCCGATCTACATCGATTCCCCCGGCTACGACCTGAGCCTGGACAAGAATGCTGCGCGGATCAGCGTGCCGCTGGCGGCAGTGGGCTTTCCACAGGGCTTCAACTACGACGGCGTGACGGCGGCGCTGAAGATCAATGCCGACCTGCACAACCCGTTGCTGTGCGTAAGCAGTGTGTGGGATGTCAGCTCGGGGGACCTGTCGTTGCCGGGCCGTTGGACGCTTAATAAGCAGTAATCTATCGCGGGGCAAGCCCGCTCCCACCCGTTTGTGAGTACCAGTGGGAGCGGGCTTGCCCCGCGATCAACGCTGTAGCTATGCTCAAGCACATGGACACCACCCCGCCCACCCGTTCCCCCTGCCCGCCCGGCGCCTGCGATTGCGGCCGTGAAACGCTGCAGGACCTGCGCATCCTGCTGCTCACCCGGCTAGAAGAAAAGCGCCTGCTCGAACGCCTGGAAAACCTGCAGAGCCTGGCCGACCTCGAGCATATGCAGCGCAAGCTGTACGAGAACCTGGGCATTCGCCTGCGTATCAGTCCAAGCTTCAACGAAGTGCGGACCATGCGTGGTTTCACCATCCAGATCGACGACCTGCCGGGCCTGTGCCGCAAGACCCGCCAGAGTATTCCTGCCGCCATACGCCGGGCCCTGGAGCGTCAGCCGGAGATTGCCTACCGGCTGCTCGATGCCCACGACCTGTTGCGCGACGCCTGACCGCTCCTACCAGTTGTAGGTCAGGTCGGTGGTCAATGTACGCCCTTCACCGTAGTAGCAATCCACAGTGGTGCTGCAACGGCTGACATACTTTTTGTCTTCCAGGTTCTGCAGGTTGACCTGCAACTTGACGCCCTTAAGGCGCAGCGGCGACTGCTGGAAATCGTAGGAAAGCATGCCGTCATACACGGTATAGGACGGTACGTGGAAGTTGTCTTCGGCAAAGTCACTGCCGTCACTGCCACGCACATACCGCGTGCCCAGGCCCATCCCCAGGCCCGCCAACGGGGTATCGCCAATAAAGTGATAATCCAGCCACAACGAGGCCGTCATCGGTGGCGTGCCCGAAGGGTGGCGCCCATCGCGCCCGTCGTTGTCCTTGGTGTAGGTCACGTCGTTACGCGACACCGAGGCGATCACCCCCAGGTTGTCGGTCAGGTTGGCCTTGCCCTCCAGTTCCACACCGCGCGAACGCAATTCACCTATCTGGCTGCTGAAGGCCATGTCGTTCGGGTCGGTGGTAAGGATGTTCTGCTGCTTGATTTCGTACACCGACAGCTGGATGAAGCTGTCCTGGCCTGGCGGCTGGTATTTGACCCCAGCCTCGACCTGCTTGCCGGTGGACGGCTCGAACGGTTTGCCGCCACGGTCGGTACCGCTCAATGGCAGGAAGGATTCGGAGTAACTGACGTAAGGCGTGACGCCATTGTCGAAGGCGTAGCCCAGCCCGGCCCGGCCGGTGAACTTCTCATCCTTGACGTTGCTGAAGTTGCCGGCAATCGGCTGGCGGGTGTCCACCTCGACCCAGTCATAGCGGCCGCCCAGGGTCAGGAACCAGTTGTCCCACTTCAATTGGTCCTGCACATACAGGCCCGTCTGGGTCACGGTGTTGTCCCAATCGTACGGTTGACCAAAATTCAGCGCTTGGCCGTACACCGGCGAATACAGGTCGATGATCGGCGGATTGCGGTCATACAGGCCGAGGAACTTGGAATTGGAGTGATAATAGTCGACCCCCACCAGCAGGGTGTGGGCCACATCGAAGGTGTTGAATTTGGCCTGGACCATGTTGTCGACGCCAAACACCTTGTTGCGCTGCGCCCAGTCGACGCCGTAGCGGGTCTGGTAACGCTGGTCGTCGACGCCGGTCTGCGGGTTGGTGACGAAACGGTAGCCATGCAGTGGTGCCCGGTAACGGTCGTCGACATAGGCGTAGCGGGTGTTCTGCTTGAGGGTCCAGACATCGTCAAGGGCATGGCTCAATTCATAGCCGAAGGTGTATTGCTCGCGGTCATAGGCATTGACGCCCGGCTCGCCGATAAAACGGCTGCGCTTGATCCGCCCGTTGGGGCTCTCGAACACCGTACCCACGGCAGGCAGGCCCTGGGCCTCCGGCACGCCATTGTCTTTCTGATAATGGCCGTAGAGCGTCAGGCGCGTCTGCTCGTTGGGGGCCCAGGTCAGGCTGGGCGCCAACACAAAACGCTGTGATTCGACGTAGTCGATCTCGCCATTCTTGTCGTAGCCGCTACCGGTCAGGCGATACAGAAACTCGCTCTGCTCATCCAGTGGCCCGCCGAAGTCGAAGGAAGCGGCACGACGATCCTGGCTGCCGCCCCCCAGCACTACCTCGCGCAACGGGGCACTGGTCGGACGCTTGGACACCATGTTGACCAGCCCGCCCGGCTGGTTCTGACCATAGAGCACCGACGCGGGCCCCTTCATCACCTCGATACGCTCCAGCAAGTAGGGGTCGATCTGCAGCGCACCACCGGTACTGCCGCCCCCGTAGGGCAAATGCAGGCCATCCAGGTACAAGGGGGTCGGGCTGAATCCCCGCGAGGTAGGTTCGTCGAAGATACCGACACGGTCGGAAAAGCCCCCGCCGGTGATGCCGGGGGTATAGCGCAGGGCCTGGGTCACTGACTGCGAGCCCAGCGCCTTGATCTCTTCCTGGGTGATGATGTTGATGGTCTGCGGCGTTTCCAGCACCGAGGTATCGGTCTTGGTAGCGGTACCGGTGCGCTTGGCCACATAGCCCACTACCGGGCCCCAGGCGTCTACATCACCCTGGCCTGTGACCTGGGTGGCGCTCAGCTCCAGGGCATTACCGGCAACCGCAGGCTCCAGGCTCCAGGTGCCGCCAGCGGTGATACTCAAGCGCAGGTCACTGCCCCGCAGGGCCTGGCTGGCGGCCTGTTCAGGGGTGAACTGACCACTGACCCCGACAGCCCGCTTGCCTTGCACCAACGCAGGGTTCACCGACAGCACACGCCCGGACTGACGGGCTATGCGGCTCAGGCTTTCGCCCAGGTCGCCGGCGGGAATGTCGAAGGCCTGGGTGGCACTGACGGTGCGCTCGTCCTGCGCCAGGACGTACATCGGTGCGCTGCTGCCCAGCGCGATGGCAAGTGCCAGCAGGCTGGGGCGGATCATGGAATCGGGCATTGGCTGTGGGCTCGTTGAAAGTTGTTGTCCATAACGAGGACACGCCAGTAGCCGGATCCCCTCACGGCCCGCTGAATTTTTCAGTCAGATCACATCGATGCGGGTCAACCAACTACCAAGGCTGTCGACCCGTATGGGCAGGGTTTCACTCAGCGACAGCAAGGTGCGATCACTGTCGTCCAGCGGGAAGCTGCCGTACACGCGGATTTGTGCCGCTTGCGGGCTGATGCGCAGCAGCCCGGCGCGGTAGGGGCGCAAGGCCTCGACCAGATCACCCAGCGGCTCGTCGCGTACATCAACCCGGCCATCGGTCCAGCTGGCGCGGGTGCGCAGCGACGGTGCCAGGGCCTCGCTGTGCAGGCCGTCGAAGCGAAATGCCTGGCCCTGGTCAACCCTGAGGGGCGCATCACTGCCGGTACTGAGCAGCACACTGTGCTGCTGCACAGCCACCAGGCTTTGCCGATCTTCCTGGCGCATCACGAAACGCGTGCCGAGGGCTTGCACCCGGCCCTGGCGTGTAGCGACGACAAACGGCCGACCGGGTTCGGCGGCCACTTCGACCTGCAGCTCACCTTCGCGCAGCACTACCAGGCGTTGGCTGGCATCGAAGCGCAGGTCCACAGCGCTACGGGCGTTGAGACGCAAGCGCGAGCCATCGGCCAGGGTGTAGGTGCGGCGCTCGCCGGTACCGGTGTGCAGGTCGGCCAGCACATCACCCAACGGCATACGTCGATGGACAAGCCCCGCGCCGCCCAGCCCCAGCAACAGCATCGCCAGCCCCCCCCCCAGCACCTTGCGCCGCGACGGCGAAGCCTGCGTGCGCAGGCTGCGGCTGGCCATGGCCAACTGGCCTGGGGTGCGCTGCTCGGCCAGTTGCAGGTCGGCCAGGGGTTGCTCGAGCACCGCGTTGACCCGTTGCCAGGCCGTCTGGTGGCTCGGGCATCGCTGCAGCCACAGCTCGAAGGCGTGCTGCATGCGGCTGCGCGTCGGCGCTTGTTCGAGTTTGAGCAGCCAGCCCACCGCTTCGTGGGTAGCGCGATCGACCGGTACGTTACTCATTCAGGGCTCACACTCAGGCAATGCAAGAAGGCCCGGCGCAGGTCGCGTTCCACCGTCGCCAGCGATACACCCAAGTGCTCGGCAATCGACGGTTGGCTCAACCCTTCCAGGCGATGCAGAATGAAGGCGTGACGAACCCGTCGCGGCAACCCATCGAGCAGACGGTCGATCTGCGCCAGGGCTTCGCGTACCAACAGCACGTCTTCGGCGGACGGCATGCACTGCAGCGGCAAGCGCCCCAGCTCTTCCAGATACGCCTGCTCCAATGCACGCCGGCGAAACAGGTTACTGAGCAACCGTCGGGCAACCGTGGCCAGAAAGGCTCGGGGCTCCTCGATGGCTGGCAATGCCGTGCTGCCCATGGCCCGGACAAAGGTGTCCTGAGCCAGGTCGGCAGCGTCATGAGGGCAGTTCAACCGGCGATAAAGCCAGGCACGCAACCAGCGATGATGATCGCTGTACAAATGGGCCACGACAGCCTTTGAGTCGACAGAGCTGGTCACTTCGATCATCACGCGCTAATGGTAATTACTCGCATTATCGTGATGGCACCGTGAATATACAATCCCCCTTCCAGGAACAGATGACAGATGCCCGCCCTGACTCCCCGTGAGGTCTACCAGCAATTGCGCGACGCCGCCCTGGGTATTCGTGCGCTGCAGCCACTGGCGCCCTGCTCCACCCGCGGCCAGGTACACGTAGACATCGAGGGCTGGCAGTTGCTGCTGGACTTCGAAGGCCATCGCCTGCACCACTGCGAGCACTGCCGCCACCCCGATGGCCGTGAGGGGTCGCTGGACACCTGGCAGCGCTACGGTACCGATCCGGTGAGCTTGCTGAGCACCTGGGAGTTGGCGCAGATCGAGCGGTTGTTGCTGGGCATCATGCAACGCTAGTTGCTACCCTGCCTGGCGACTGTCTGACCTGCACAACAAGGATGTGGTGATGCAACGATATACCCTTCGACCCGCACAACCTGGCGATGGCCAGGCAATCTTCGATGTTACCCACCAATCAATCAGCGCCTTGGCCAACGACCATTACCGCCCTGAGCAACTCAAGGGCTGGATGGGCGAACGAACACCCGCGTTCTATGAGCAACAGATCGAACACACCCAGATGGTCGTGGCTGTGCATGACGGCAGGATCGTGGGTTTTGTCGATGCAGCGCCCGGGGAAGTGACGCGCCTGTTCATCCTGCCCGAAGCCTCAGGTACGGGCCTGGGCGCGCGCTTGTTGCAGATCGGGATCGACAAGGCACGGGCACCAGGCATCGACGTCATCAACGTGGAATCGACCTTGAACGCCGAGGGCTTCTACCAGAAGCACGGGTTCGTGACACGCCGCCGGGGAGTCTTCAGCCATGGGGTCGGTGGGCAACCCATCGACATCGTCCACATGGAACTGCACACGTAGGAGCGGGCTTGCCCCGCTCCTACAATAGACAGCCGGCTACACCACAGCCGATCACCACCAGCCACGGCGGTAGTTTCCAGCGCATCAACGCCAGCAGTGCCAGCAGCGCCAGGCCAATATCCACCGGATGCAGAATGGCGCTGGTCCACACCGGCTGATACAACGCCGCCAGCAGCAACCCGACCACCGCCGCGTTGATGCCCTGCATCGCCGCTTGCATGCGCAGGTTTTGCCGCAACTGCTGCCAGAACGGCAGCGCCCCCATCACCAGCAGAAACGACGGTACAAAGATCGCCACCAGGCACAGCACGCCGCCCGCCCAGCCCGACGGCCCGGTTTGCATCGAGGCACCGAGGAACGCAGCAAAGGTAAACAAGGGGCCCGGCATTGCCTGGGTAGCGCCGTATCCCGCCAGGAACGTTTCGTTGCCCACCCAGCCCGCGGGCACCACTTCGGCCTGGAGCAACGGCAGCACCACGTGACCACCGCCGAACACCAGCGACCCACTGCGATAGAAGGCATCGAACATCGCCAGGGCTGGGCTCGGCCAGCGCTCGGCCAATAACGGCAACCCCAGCAACAAGACAACAAACAGCGCCAGCCAACACATACCAGCGCGTTTGCTGACCGTGATCGGCAATGGTTCATGGCCGATGGCCTTGCCGGGCGTGAACAGAATAAGCCCCACCACCCCCGCCGCCACCATCACGCCTGCCTGCGCCCAGGGCGACGGCACTACCAGCACCAGAGCTGCGGCCATCAGCATCAGCGCAATCCTCGATGCATCTGGACACAACGCACGCCCCATGCCCCACACCGCCTGCGCCACCACCGCCACGGCGACCACATGCAGACCATGCAACACACCGGAGGGAATGGCAGCGCCAAAACCGGCAACACCCAGGGCGATCAGTATCAGCATGAGCGCAGAAGGCAGCGTAAAACCCAGCCAGGCGGCCAGCGCGCCCCGGTAACCTGCTCGCGCCAGCCCCAGGGCGATGCCGACCTGACTGCTGGCAGGGCCTGGCAGAAACTGACAGAGCGTCACCAGGTCGACGTAGCTGCGCTCGCTGAGCCAACGTCGGCGGGTGACGAACTCGTCGCGAAAATAGCCCAGGTGAGCGACCGGGCCGCCGAACGAGGTCAGGCCCAGTCGCAGGAAGATGAAAAAGACCTGCCACGGGCGGGGTGACGGATTGTGAGGCATACACGGTGTCTGATCGGCTGAGATGAACACAGTCTATCGCGGGCGACTGCTGCGCAGTCGATCGCAGCCTCGTTCCTCGGCAGCGGCTACACACGGGTGTAACCGCTGGCGACAGTCTGCGGCTCGCGTAGCCGTCAGAACGCTTTGCTGGCACTGACCACGACGGTTGCCGAACACAGGTCGTCATAGCCGTACCAACTCATGCATTCGCTTTTTTTCAGGTCGGTATCGATGTAGCTCAAGCCCCAGGTGACACCGACGAACTCGCGTGTCAGTTTGGCTTCCCACTCGTAGTAGGCGTCGCGATTATCACCATTGGTGGCCCAGAACGCGGGGTCCTTGACGTCGTTGTAGCCCAGCCGCAACTCCACCCCGACCTCGGCAGGCAAGGTGAAGCTGTAGCCCAGGTAGCTATAAAGGGTGTCCTGGTCCTTACCGAAGGCGTTGGGAGAATCACTGGAGTAGTTGACGCTCAGCTTGACCCCATACAGGTCGAGGATGGCGTAGACCTCGCTCATGTTGAACTGCCCTTCCTTGGGATAGCTGTACTTGAGATAGCCAAGGTCCAGGCTGATGGCATCGGTGGCCTGCCAGTACCAACCAGCGTAATAGTCCACCTCCTGGCGGGTCTTGTAGTCGAAGCCGTAGTCGACGTTCGAAGTCCAGGCGCCGACGTACAGGCCACTGCCGTGGATCAAGGTAGCACCCGCTTGCAGCGCCGGGTCGCCGAGGGTCTGCGACACGCCCCGGGAGCGATAGTCGCTGACGGCGGCCAGGGTCAGCTCCAGGTTGAAATCGTCGTTCAGGGTCAGGGCCTGACTGGTCAAAGGGACCAGCATCAGGCTGGCAACGGTAAAGATGGCGCGTGCGTTCATACGAAACCCTTGTTGTTATCGATGTACGGGCAGATTCGTGCAGGCGAGACCCGGCCCCTCGCGGGGCAAGGAACCAGGCATCGTGGTCAGGGCGCGCGGTCAGGACGCCGGGGCGTAGACCTGTTTGCCGGCGAAGAAGGTTTTCAGCACTTGGGTATCGAACAACTCGTCGTTGCTGACCTTGAACACATCACGGTCGAGCACGATCAGGTCAGCCTGCTTGCCCGGCGCCAGCGAGCCGATCTGCTGCTCAAGACGCAGGGTCTTGGCGGCATTGAGGGTGTAGGCCTGGAACATGACCTGGCGGTCGACGCTCTCATTGGCATTGAGTACCCCCAACGGCCCCTTGCGGGTGATGGCCTGGGCAATGGCGTTCCAGGGATTGGGACTGGACACTGGCCAATCACTGGCACCGGCAATCGTCGCACCAGCCTTCTGCAGGGAATGGGCCGGGTATTGGTAGCCGTAGGCCGAGGCGCTGATGTACGGCTTGACCAACTCGACGGTGTAGCTCTCGCCAGTGGCCCAGAGCAATTGCATCGATGCGATCACGCCCAATTGCTTGAAGCGCGGAAAGTCCTTGGGGTCGACCAGTTGCAGGTGGCTGATGCTGTGGGCCTTGGGGGTGCTGCTGAGCGTGCGGGCATACGCCACGCCGTTGAGCGACTCACGCACCGCCCGGTCGCCCACCGCGTGCATGTGTACGATCCAGTCACGTTTTTCGGCTGCAGCCAGCAGTTCGCCGAAGTGCTCCGGCTCGATCAGCAACTGGCCGTTCTTTTTGCTGTTCTTGTACGGCGCAATCACTGCAGCAGTCTGGCCGGGGTACTCCAGAACGCCGTCGACAAACACCTTGATTCCCGGAAAGCTCAGGTTCGGTACCCCCTCGAACTGCTTCATTACCTTGGCCAGCACTTCAAGGTCGGCGGGCCGACTCTTGGGGTTGGCGATCATCAAGGCGGCGACGTGGGCATTGAGCTCACCCTTCTCGGCCAGGGCGCGGTACAGCGGCAACACACCGACACTCTGCTCGGTGGCCTTGAAATCAAACAGCGAGTCGCCGCTACCGGCGTTCGAGGCGGCATCCATCCAGGCCGTGACCCCATACTGGTTATTGATCCGCACCGCCTCTCGGGCGGCCTTGATCATGACCTCTTCACTGGCGGGCGGAATCTGGCTACGCACCTGGTCCCAGCGCGACTCGGAGAAGTAACCGTTGGGGGTGAAGTCGGCGTCGTGGCCGACGTAGCTGCGGTCCTGCTCCGACATGCCCTTGACCAATGCCGCGTCGATGTTCAGGCGCTTGAGCATGGCGTTGTTGGCCCAGCCGGTATGGCCGTCGATACCGCCGAGCACCAGCGGTTGGTCCACCCAGCGCCCCTGGTTGAACACCTGGCCCAGCTCGCGGCTTTGCTCCCAATAGGCCGAGCTCACCCCGGCAATACTGATCACATCACCTGCCCGGCCGCGCCCCTCCTTGACCTCGGCCAGGATCCACTGCTCAAGTTCCGGCAGCGGTTTTTCTTCGTCTTGCAGGTTGGCACCCAGGCTGTCGAAAGCAGCCACCACCGGGTGACTGTGGGTGTCGATCATGCCGGGCATCAGCACCTTGCCGGCCAGGTCGATGCGTTGCGTATTGGCATCGGCCAGCGCGTTGATCTGGGCATCGCTGCCCACTTGCAGGATCTTGCCGTCCTTGACGGCCACCGCTTGCATCAGCCGCTGCCCGGGCTCGGCGGTGTACACCTTGCCATTGACCAGCACGAGGTCGGCGGCAGCCAGGGCGTGAAAGGACGAAACGGCCAGCGCGGTGGCCAACAGGGTGGGAATCAATCGTTGCATTGGAACGCTCTCTTGTTTTTATCGGGGCTGCGCACACCCTATAGCGCGCCGCCGAAGAGCGAACCTCTGCAAATGAGGAGGGTCAGGCGGATTTTTCACCCCCTGCAAGCCCGGAACGCAAGGCAGAGCCCAACTCCACCTTGCTCTTGACCCCCAATTGGGCGTAGCAGTTGCGCAAATAGGTGCGCACTGTGGCCGGGCTGAGCGACAGAATGCGGGCGATTTCCTTGTATGAATGGCCCGCGGCGAACAGCATCGCCGCCGTGCGCTCGCGGGGCGCCAGCATCACACCGGGTGGCGGCGCTTCCAGTGACAGGATCACATGCTCGCCATTGGGGCTCAGGGTCAGGGCACAACGTCCCAGGCGCATCACACAAGGTACTTTGTGCAACTGCGCGATCACCTCGGAGGGCAGCACCGAACCGTGCCAGCCCGGCACCTCGCGCTCGATCGCAGCGCACAGGCGCGCGCCGATGTGCAACAGGCTGCCATCCAGGCGTGCCACACCGAAATCACTGGCGCCGTTGCCGGTGTCGACCCGGATCATGTCCTGGACCTGGAACCGCCACAATTGCAGCAAGTGATCGCAGAAGGCGGCAAACAAGCCCTCTTCGCTGACATCGAACGCCACATCGTCAATACCCCGGTACAGGCAGACAAAAAAATTGAGCCCGCTTTCGGGCAGTTCGAAGGTAATGCACATCAGGTGGTAGAGGTCGTAGCGGCGGGCAAACACATTGACCGCTTCGACCGGGTCGGTGAATTCGCTGTCGCGCACCACCCTGCCCACCCTGGCCAAGGTGTCGTGGGCAAAGCTGTCGAAGCCGGCCACCTGGCGCCATTCGGCAGCGAACGCGTCGGGCAGGTCGATACGCCCGTGCATCCAACTTTGCGGCGCTACGCTGGCAGCGCCTGTAGACATCTCACCCCACCAGGCCGAGGCAAAGGGCACCAGCTCACGGAAGGACTGCAAGCCATCTGCGATAAAGTGCGAGCCGCCCTCCTCGCGCGCCAGGCTGGCCAATTGCAGAACACAACGATTGAACGCCTGCAGCGTTGCCATCGACAGCTGTGGTGCCACGTTGGGTATTCCTTGTTGTTGAGATTTTCGCGGGGCAGTGAGAGCGGGCTTGCCCCGCGATCGATCAGTACACCGCCCCGACCGGATACACGAACGCATTCACGTCATAGAACGGCGTACGCTGGTAAAACCACTGCAAGCGCGCACCGGGGCTGGCGGCAAAGGTCTTGTCGTCCTTGAGCTTCTTTTCGAACTCGGCCTTGAGCGCCGGACTCTCGGCAAGCATCTTGCGCGCCATGGGTTCCATCACGTATTCCTCGGGTTCTTCGGCCACCACCAGGGTCGAGTTGAAGAACCCCCAGGCCCAGAATGAATCCGGGCTTTCCGGGTACAGCAAATTGACCGCCAATACGCCCAGAGGCTGGTCAAGGTCGATGACCACCGAACCTGCCGGAAAGGTCTGCAGGCGCTCGAACGGCTTGCCCACGCCACTGACCGGCAGACGCCCTTCGTAACCGGGAATCTGGTTCGGTTGCGCGCGATCGGGCTCGAATCCGCCGGCCACCTTGACCTGGTCCATGCGATAGAGGGTGACCGCCATGGCAGTGGGCTTGTCCAGGGTGGTCATCTGGATGCCATGGGCCTTGAGCCGGGCAATCACCTCGCGCCATTGCGCGGGCACCACATACTGCTGCGGACGCTTGACCACAAGGTCCGGCTCGCTGTTGCCGGTGACCGGCACCGTCAGCTTCTTGGGCTTGTTGCTCCAGACAATGGTCTTGGCCCCCGTGATCGGCGACTGCTCGTAGCGGTAGTCTCCCACGGTGAACGGCGTAGTCTGCACCTTGCCTGGCTTCCAGGTGAGGGTCACGTCCTGCTGGGCTTCAAGACGCTCGCGGTCCTGGCGAATGGCTTCCCTGAGCGAGGCCGACTGGTCGCCGATCACCTGGATCATTTTCTTGAGCATCACGTAGTTGCCCAGCACCTGGGTCTGATAAGGGTGCAGCGCATGCTGCTCGATCAAGATCGACGGCACGTTGCGGATGTCGCCGTACTGGTTGGAGAACCGTGCGAAGTCGGTGCGGTATGGGTAGTAGCCCTGGCTCGGGTCCTGGTTGTCGTTCAGGCTGATGCACTCATGCACCACATGGCCGTCTGCCTCCAGGGCCTGGTACACCGGCGCGCGCATGACCGTGTCCATCCAGGCGCTGCTGGCCGGCGACCAGCCATTGCCGTTGTGGCAATAGGAACTGTCGTAGGGGTACATGGCGCCGTCGGTGGAGTGGGTGTCGGCAAAAAAGCTCAGGTCATAGGTATTGAACACCCAGGCGACGTTGCGGATCTCGGCGCTGTCGAGCTTGGTGAAATCGCGGTTGAGGTTGTAGTTCAGGCCGTTGACCCGCCAACCGGTTTCCTGCGGGCCGTTCTGGTTGATCCGGCCGTAGGCGCTGCGGCGCAGGTCGCCGTCGATGTTGACGGTGGGTATGAACAGAATGTTGACCTTGGCCAGCAGGCTGGCAAGCGGCTTGTCACCCGTGGTCATGTCGCGCAGCAGCATGAACATGGCGTCCTTGCCGTTGGCCTCGCCAGGGTGGATCTCGGCCTCGACGAAGATCGTCGGCTTGCCCGAATCGTTGAGCCCGGCCGGCGACTTGTCGACTTCAAGCGAAGCGATGGCCATCACCATCGGATGACCCTCGGCGCTTTTTTCCGGCAACTCGTGCAGCACGACACTGCCACCGGAAGCCGCCGCCAGCTTGGTCAGGTAGGCACGGGTTTCATCGTAGTTGCTGGTCTGGTTGAAGTTGCTGGCCTCGGCCTGGGTGATCAGCGGGTCATCCGCCTTGGCAATGTAGCGGGTGCTGGTCAGGGCTTGCTCGAACATCGGCGGCAGAATGCGCTGCTTGGCCGCCTCGGGATAACCGCTATCGTCGATATAGGAAGGCGCGCCGGGCAATGCCGCCAGTGCCGGCAGGCCTGCGCTCATCAGCATCGCGGCAACGAGGGGCTGCAAAAGCGGGTGTTTCATGATGTTTCCCTATCATGAGAGGCAGACGCCACCTTAAACCACAATGCCAAGCCAGACGAGAGGCAGACCACCATGCTCGAAAACCTGTTCACTTCCCTGCCTGCGGACACCACCCAGGAACACATCGACAACCTGCTCAGCCGCCCTGGCCTGCGCATTGAGCGCATCGTCTCGTTTGGCCAGGCCAGCCCACCGGGCTTCTGGTATGACCAACCGCAGGGCGAATGGGTCGTGGTCCTCAGCGGCTCGGCCGGGTTGCGCCTGGAGCACGAGGCAGTTGAACGCGTCATGCGCCCGGGCGACTGCATCGAACTGCCCGCCCACTGCCGGCACCGGGTGGAGTGGACCGACCGTACACAAGCCACCGTTTGGCTGGCGGTTCACTGGAGTTGAAAGCGAGCCCCGCGTGATGGCGGCCGCATTGCGGCTGATCGCAGGCTGTTGCCAGCGGCTACGTAGCCGCTGCCGAGGAACCAGGCTGCGATCGACTGCGCAACAGTCGCCATCCACTGGCATCGCAGGGCAAGCAGGCGCTTACAGGTACGGTTGTTCTTCACCGGGACTGCGGTCGAAATGGCGCTTGTATTCACGGCTGAACTGCGAAGTACTCTGATACCCCACCCGATGCGCCACCTGCGCCACCCCCAGCCCTTCACCGATCAACATCTGCTGGGCCTTGAGCAAGCGCAGCCGCTTGAGGTACTGCATCGGCGACAGCAACGTGCTGCGCTTGAAATGCTCATGAAAGGTCGAGGCACTCATGTTCGCGCACCCCGCCAACGCATCGACACTCAAGGGTTCGGCATAGTGCTCACGCAAATGACTGAGTGCCGCGGCGATCCGCGCAAAGTGCCCCTGCTGCTCCACCAATGCCCGCAACACCCCCGCCTGCGGCCCGCGCAGCGCCACATACAACACCTCCCGCACACGCGCCGCGCCCATCACCTGACTGTCGAGCGGATCCTGCAAACAACGCAACAACCGCTCGACACTGTCGCGCATGGCGTCATCCAGCACCGCCGAAGTCATCGACTCCGGCGTCTGCGCTGCGATTGCCTGGTCAGGCGGCAGCCCCATGCTCTGCACCAGCTCCCCCAGGACGATGCGGTCAATGGCTACCGAAACTCCCAGCAACGGCTCCTGTTCAGTGGCAAAGGTCTCGCACATGAATGGCACCGACAACGCCTGCACCAGATAATGCCCTGCCCCGTATTCCAGGGTACGTGGCCCCAGGCGCGCCAGTTTGCTGCCCTGGGCGAGGATCATCAGGCTCGGTTCATAGATTTGCGGGCTGCTGGCCACGTAGCGATTGGCCAGAAGCACCTGCACCTGGGGCAAGTGCGTTTCGACGAACCCCGGGCGCACGGCCAGGGTACGGATCAACGAGCAAAGAGTGGCGTTGGCATCAACGTGGCGGGTCAGTTGCATGGGAATCCGAGACGGAGGAATAGACACTGCCATGATCGCAGCTTCAAGGGCCACTGTGTGCAAGTCTCAGCCAACTCCGGAGTTTTAGGCATGACTGACGGAGGATTGATGGTGGGCAGCCACCCTGCCCCTGCGGACAATGGGCGCTCATCCGCTTAAACGATTTAGCGAGGTCTCCATGTACACAGCAATCGGCTACGCCGCCCAGTCCGCCACTGCCCCCCTGGCCCCCATGACCTTCCAGCGCCGCGCCCTGCGTCCCGATGATGTGGCCATCGAGATTCTCTATTGTGGTGTGTGCCACTCGGACATCCACCAGGCCCGCAATGACTGGGGTATCGCCGTGTACCCGCTGATGCCCGGCCATGAAATCGTCGGCAGGGTCACGGCGGTGGGCGACAACGTCAGCCGCTACCAGGTCGGCGACAACGTCGGTGTCGGCTGTATGGTCGACTCCTGCCAGCACTGTGAAGCCTGCCGGGCAGACCTGGAGCAGTACTGCCTCGAAGGCCCGACCATGACCTACGCCACCCCGGACCGCATCGACGGCAGCAACACCATGGGCGGCTACTCCAACAGCATCGTGGTCAGCGAGCGCTTCGTCCTGCGCATTCCGGCGGCCCTGGACCTGGCCGGCGCCGCGCCGATCCTGTGCGCCGGCATCACCACCTACTCGCCGCTCAAGCACTACGGGGTCAAGCCCGGCGACCGCGTGGGCATTCTGGGCATGGGCGGCCTGGGCCACATGGGCATCAAGTTTGCCAAGGCTCTGGGTGCTGAAGTCACCTTGTTCACCCGCTCGCAGAGCAAGGCCGAAGAAGCACGCCGCCAGGGCGCCGATCATGTGATCGTGTCCACCGACCCTGCGCAGATGCAGGCGGCGGCCGAGCAGTTCGACTTTCTGCTCGACACCATACCGGTACAACACGACCTGAACCCTTACCTGCAAACCCTGAAGTTCGATGGCGTACACATCCTGGTTGGCCTGATCGAACCCGTGGACCCTGCCCTGCATGCCGCCAACCTGGTGATGAAGCGCCGGGTGCTGGCCGGCTCCCTGATCGGCGGCATCGCCGAAACCCAGGAGGTGCTTGAGTTCTGCGCCGAGCACGACATCCGCTGCGACATCGAGATGCTCGATATTCGTCACATCAACGAAGCCTACAGCCGAATGATTGCGGGCGATGTGAAGTACCGGTTTGTGATCGATATGGCTACGCTCAAAGGCTGACGGAATTACTTCAGGTGCAGGGGCTCGCTCAAGGCCCCTGCCAGCCAACAGGGTTTCTCCAAGGAGAAGCAACCATGAGCAAAGCCAACGCCGGCGCCATCAAATCCCCACCTGCCAACCCTGCGGTCACCCGCACCCCGATTCCCGGCCGCGTGTTCGACGCCCGCCCTGACCGCCTGGATTTTCGCGACCTGCCTTACGCCCCTCCGCTGCGTTCCTTGCCGCCGTGCTGGCCGCCGCAGACTGACCTTGCGATGTACCTGAAAAGCTATGTGGCCCAAGGCCTGGTGCTGGATCAAGGCAACGAAGGTGCCTGTACCGGGTTCGGACTGGCCTGCGTGGTCAACTACCTGCTCTGGCTCCAGCACCTTGAACTGGGCAACACAGGCAGCTTCGAATCGGTCAGCCCGCGCATGCTCTATGAGTTGGCCCGTCGTTACGACGAGTGGCCGGGCGACGACTACCAGGGTTCAAGTTGCCGGGGCGCGCTCAAGGGCTGGCACAAGCATGGGGTGTGCAGTGAAACGCTCTGGCCATTTTCGACCCAGGGGTTCATCCGGCCGCGACCGCGCTGGGACACCGATGCCGCCAGGCGGCCACTGGGCGTGTACTACCGCATCAACAGCAATGCCGTGGTCGACCTGCAGGCAGCGATTTTGAACATTGGTGCGGTGTACGTCTCGGCGAGCGTGCATGACGGCTGGGAAACCCTCATGCACGCGCGCGCCACCTCTGTGCCGAAGAACCTCGACAGCCTGCCGGTCATCCCTCCTGCGCAATCGCCCGGCTCACTGGGAGGCCACGCCTTTGCAATTGTTGGCTATGACCACCGGGGCTTTGTGATACAGAACTCGTGGGGCACCCGTTGGGGGCGCTCAGGTTTTGCCGTGTTGCCCTATGAAGACTGGGTGATCCATGGCACCGATGCCTGGGCCTGCGCACTGGGTGTGCCGCAACAGCTATTGGTACCCGGCATTGGCAAACCCGGCAAGTCGGGGTTACGCGATCAGGTGTCCTCGGCTTTTCGCATTGGCTCCGGGCGTTCGCTGACCGGCCTTGACCGCTCGGCGCGGGTGCCGGGCAATCCGGTCGACGACCCTTGGCCGTTCGATCACCCGTTCAACGAACCTCGCTATCAGCCGGTCAGCACGCCGCGGGCCTATGAGCTCACCCTGGTGACCGGCAATGACGGTGAAATAGTACCCACCGATTTCACCCGTGGCCCGCTGGATCGCGCCGGGCTGGTCAAGGAAGTGGTGCATGAACGACCGCTGGCCTGGCTGCAGACACAACCGCAGAAAAAGCTGCTGCGCGTGGTGCTGTATGTCCATGGCGGGCTGAACAACGAAGACGAGTCGATCCAGCGCATTCGAGTATTGGCGCCGTATTTTCTGGCCAACGGTATCTACCCGCTGTTCATGACCTGGAAGACCGGCCCGGGCGAAACACTGGCCGACATGGCCGAGGACTGGCTGCGCAAACTGTTCGGCACCGATGAGCGTGCAAGTGGCGTGGAGGATATGGTTTCTGAGGCCAAGGACCGAGCCATCGAAGCCCTGGCCCATGTGCTGGGCACCGGGATCTGGTCGCAGATGCGCAGCAACGCCCGTGACAGCAGCCAGCCTGGCCATGGCCTGGATCTGGTGGGCCGGGCCTTGCAGGCGCTGGCAGCTGACCTGCAGGCCCGGGGTGCAAAACTGGAGCTGCACCTGGTGGGTCATTCGGCCGGGTCGATCTTGCTCGGCCATCTCCTCGACCTGCTAGGCAGAAACACGCCCCAACCGCTTAAAGTGCAGAGCTGCGAACTGTTCGCCGCCGCCTGCTCCACCGGCTTTGCCCTTGAGCACTACCTCAAGGCCCATGCCAATGGCGTGTTGAGCCTGGACCAACTCTGGCTGGATGTGCTGAGCGACAGCAATGAAAAGGATGATGGCCTGCCGACGCCGGAGTTTGCCGCGTATGGCAAGTCGCTGCTGTACCTGGTGTCGCGCGCCCTGGAGGATGTGCGCAAGCAACCCCTGCTGGGCATGGCACGCGCCCTGGACAAGCGTTTTGCCAACGACAAGGACCAATGGGATGCCAGCACTCTGCCCGCTGTTCAGCAGTGGCTGGCGAACTGGCCGACCAAGCCTGACCGCTTGCGTATCTGGCAATCGCCCCGGGTAAGGAACACCCGTGACGGCCAGCAGATACCCTCGACCCACGGCTCTTTCGACAACAACATTGAAGTGCTCACCTTCGTGCTCATGCGCATCCTGGGCAAGCAACTGATCGGCCCACTGGAATGGCTGGACTATTGAGCCGACAAAAAAGGGGCCGCACTGGCGGCCCGGCACGGCTCAAACCCCGGTAGCCTTGAGCATTCCGCGCTCGACAATAAAGTCGATGACCCGCTGCAGGCCCTGCCCGGTCTTGAGGTTGGTGAAGGCCCAGGGCCGTTCGGGGCGCATGCGCTGGGTGTCCTTTTCCATCACCTCGAGGGAAGCGCCGACGTAGGGCGCAAGATCGATCTTGTTGATCACCAGGAAATCCGACTTGGTGATGCCCGGCCCGCCCTTGCGCGGGATCTTCTCGCCTTCGGCCACATCGATGACATAGACCGTCAGGTCGGCCAGCTCCGGGCTGAAGGTGGCACTCAGGTTATCGCCGCCACTTTCGACAAAGATCACTTCGAGGTTACCGAATTTGCGTGCCAGCTCCTCCACCGCCGCCAGGTTCATCGAGGCATCCTCGCGAATGGCCGTGTGCGGGCAGCCACCGGTTTCCACCCCGACGATGCGCTCCGGGGCCAGGGCGCCCGCTTCGGTGAGGATGCGCTGGTCTTCCTTGGTGTAGATGTCATTGGTCACCACGGCGATTTCGTAGTGGTCGCGCATGGCTTTGCACAGGGCTTCGAGCAGTGCGGTCTTGCCGGACCCAACCGGGCCGCCGACACCGACGCGCAGGGGTTGCTGGTAGCTTTGCATGGGGCTTTCCTCAGGATCGGAACAATCGGGTGTATTGGGTTTCGTGACGCGCCGAGGCAATTGCCAGCAGTGGCAGGCCACCGCCGAGCTGGTCATCGGCTAACTCAAGGGCGTGTTCCAGCACCAAAGGCAGCTCGGCGCACAGATCACGCAGCAGGCTCTGGGCCGCTTGCTGCCCGAAGGGCACCAGCTTGACGCCGGCCATCACGGCCCCTTCAAGCCAGGTGAAGCCAAGCCCCAGGGCCAGGTCGCGCAACGGGATTTTCCAGTGCGCCCCCAGCCAGGCCATGCCCCCCAACTGGCTCAGGGCCAGGCTCGACCGCCACGCGGGCGCCTGGCACAACTGCCAGCCATCGAGCAGCCGTGCCAGGGCCATGCCACGCTGGCGCTCTTCCAGGCGCAGCTCGGCGGTTTCACGGTTGGCCAGCAGGAACTGGCTCCAGCGCGCGAACGCCTGCGCATCGTCGTCGCGACAGGCCTGGTACAGGCGCGCCAGCAAGGGCCAGTCGATGCAGCCCAGGGTGTCGTCCAGCTGTTGCCGTTGCCACTGGCGAAAGCCTTCGGCGCCCTGAACCCAGCCCGCTTCCACCGCCCACTCCAGCCCTTGCGAATAGGTGAACCCCCCCACCGGCAGGTTGGGGCTGGCCAGCTGCAGCAAGCGCAGCAGCTTCAGCTCAGTGCTCATCAGCCGGCCAGTACCAGTGCGGCGCCGGCCAACAGGCCGCCTCCGAAGGCTTTTTGCAGCCTGTCATGACGGCGCAGCAGGCAACCGCCGGCAAAACCTGCCAGCAACAGCAGGCCGCTGACGGTCACAAAACCTGCGCTGAACAACCAGAACGCACCGGGGCTGGCCTCAACGCCATGGGCCCAGCCATGGAACAGGGCGAACAGCGGCATGGCCAGGGCCAGCAACACTTGGCGGCGGGGCAGCAACAACGCGGCGGCAGCCACCAGCAGCGAACCGATGATCATCTGTTCCATACCGATCACGCCACCGAACAGATGGCCCAGCAAGGCGCCGCCAAACATCGCTGTCAATGTCAGCAAAGGCAGTGCCAGGGTACGGCCGGTCAGAGCTGCCAGTACGCCGGTGCCCAGCAGCATCAACAGGTGATCAAGGCCGGTGAGCGGGTGCAGCAAGCCGTCCTGTAAAGGGTTGGCGTCGTGGCCCGGATGGGCAAACGCAGGGACCGCGACCAGCAGCAAGGCAAGTGCCAGGGACGTTTTCATCGGGGTATCTCCTTATAAGAAATCAGTGGTGAGCGACGCGCACAAAGGGATGGTCGGTATGCGCATGGCTGTGCGGCGCGCTCTGGTAGGCACCGGCTTCGGGTTCGAACGGCGCCTGCTCCACGCTGACCTGCAGGCCCAGGCCACGGACCATTTCGTCCAGCACATGGTCGTGCTGGTAGCGCACAAAGCCGGCTTCGATCTGCAGCGGCACATGGCGGTTGCCCAGGTGATAGCTGGCCCGCGCCAGCAGCAACGGATCGGCGCAGCGCACCGTGGACACCTGCTCGGCGGCGGCCAGCACGCGGATCACCTCTGCGCCCTGCTCCGCCGCCAGCAACTCGCCGCCGCGCAGCAGTTGGCCACGTTCGAGCATCAGCCCGGCTTCACGGCCATCGTCCAGGGTGACGCGCACACGGCTCTTGATGCGGGTATCCAGGCTCAAGGTGACGGTGCCACTGACGTGTTCGGCGTCTGTGACCCGACGGGTCAAAAGAATCATGCTCGCTCCTTCAAAACAGAAAATAACGTTGCGCCATCGGCACAACGGTGGCCGGCTCGCACACCAGCAGCTCACCGTTGGCGCGCACCTCGTAGGTTTGCGAATCCACCTCGATCACGGGCAGCAAAGCGTTGTGGACCATGTCGCCCTTGCGCACCGTGCGACAGCCGCGGGCCACGCCGATCAGGCTGCGCAGGCCCAGTTCATGATGAACGCCGCGCGCCACCGCCGACTGCGACAGGAAGGTCATGCGCGTGGCATTGCGCGCAGCGCCCAGGGCACCGAACATCGGCCGGTAGTGCACCGGCTGCGGGGTCGGGATCGAGCCGTTGATATCGCCCATGGGCGCCATGGCAATCATGCCGCCCTTGATCACCAGGGCCGGCTTGACCCCGAAGAACGCCGGAGCCCAAAGCACCAGGTCGGCCAGCTTGCCGGCCTCCACCGAGCCCACTTCGTGGGCAATGCCGTGGGTCAGGGCCGGGTTGATGGTGTACTTGGCAATGAAGCGCTTGACCCGGAAGTTGTCGCTGTAACCGCTGTCGGGTGCCAGTGGCCCGCGGCGGCGCTTCATCTGGTCGGCGACCTGCCAGGTGCGCAGCACCACCTCGCCGACCCGGCCCATGGCCTGGGAGTCGGACGAGGTCATGGAGAAAGCGCCGATATCGTGAAGGATATCTTCGGCGGCAATGGTCTCGCGGCGTATGCGCGACTCGGCGAACGCCACGTCCTCGGCGATGCTCGGGTCCAGGTGGTGGCAGACCATGAGCATGTCCAGGTGCTCATCCACGGTGTTGATGGTGTAGGGCAAGGTCGGGTTGGTCGACGATGGCAGCACGTTGGCAAAGGCCGCCGCGCGGATGATGTCCGGGGCATGGCCGCCGCCCGCCCCTTCGGTGTGGAAGGTATGGATGGTGCGGTCACCGATGGCCGCCAGGGTGTCCTCGACACAGCCGGACTCGTTGAGGGTGTCGGTGTGGATGGCCACCTGCACGTCCAGCTCCTCGGCCACCGTCAGGCAGCAGTCGATGGCCGCCGGGGTCGAGCCCCAGTCCTCATGCAGCTTCAGGCCCACGGCGCCGGCGCGGACCTGCTCGCGCAGCGCCTCGGGCTGCGAGGCGTTGCCCTTGCCGAGCAGGCCGATATTGATCGGCAGCTCGTCGGCGGCCTGGAGCATGCGCGCCAGGTACCAGGGCCCGGAAGTGCAGGTGGTGGCGTTGGTGCCGGTGGCCGGCCCGGTGCCGCCGCCGATGAAGGTGGTGATGCCGGAGGTCAGCGCCTCTTCCACTTGCTGCGGGCAAATGAAGTGGATGTGCGAGTCGATGCCGCCGGCGGTGACGATCTTGCCTTCGGCGGCAATCACCTCGGTGCCGGGACCAATGGGCAGGGTCACACCGGGCTGCACATCGGGGTTGCCGGCTTTGCCGACCCCGACGATGCGGCCATTCTTGATGCCGATGTCGGCCTTGACGATGCCCCAGTGGTCGATGATCAGAGCGTTGGTCAGCACCAGGTCCATCGCCACGGTGGCGAGCATCTGGCCCTGGCCCATGCCGTCGCGGATCACCTTGCCGCCGCCGAACTTGACCTCTTCGCCATAGATCGTGAAGTCCTTCTCCACCTCCACCCACAGTTCGGTGTCGGCCAGGCGTACACGGTCGCCCACGGTGGGGCCGAACATATCGGCGTAGGCGCGTCGGGAAATCCGGCTCATCCCTGCACCTCCAGCTTGCCCATCACCTTGCCTTGAAAACCGTAGACCTCACGCTTGCCGGCGTACGGCACCAGGGTCACGGTACGCGCCTGGCCAGGCTCGAAGCGCACGGCAGTGCCGGCCGCGATATCCAGACGACAGCCCAGGCTGACCTCGCGCTCGAACACCAGGCAGTCATTGACCTCATAGAAGTGGTAGTGCGAGCCGACCTGCACCGGGCGGTCGCCGTGATTGGCCACGGTGACGCTGACCCGCGTGTAGCCCACGTTCAATTCGATGTCGCCGTCGGCGACCTGTACTTCTCCGGGAATCATCCTGCGCTCCTAGACAATCGGGTCATGCACGGTCACAAGCTTGGTGCCGTCAGGGAAGGTCGCCTCGACCTGGACGTCGGGGATCATTTCACTCACGCCCTGCATGACCTGGTCGCGGCTGAGCACTTCGCGGCCCAGGTTCATCAGTTCGGCGACGGTGCGCCCATCACGGGCCCCCTCCATCACCGTGGCACTGATCAGCGCCACCGCCTCCGGGTAGTTCAGCTTCAGGCCGCGGGCCAACCGACGCTCGGCGAGCAAGGCGGCGGTGAACAGCAGTAGTTTGTCTTTCTCTCGCGGGGTCAGCTCCATGGCGTTCTCTCAAGTGGCCCAGATACGCGGCGGGCATGGCGCCAGACCGACCACTTCGGGTCGCAAGGCATGCCAGATCCGCTGCAGGGTGAGTTGCAGGCGTTGGTTGTCGTGGTCCAGCAGACGCACCACCAGCAATTGCCCGAGCAAGGTCGCCCCGGCGGGAACGGCAAGGTGCTCGATCAGGCTGCGAGTCTGTTCGAGCAAGGCGTCGGTGGCCGGGTAGGCGCAAAAGGTGGCTTGCAGTGGGTAACCGCCGAGTTTTTGCAACTGGCCGCCTTCGATGCGCAGGCGTTCGTGCAGGCCGGGGTCGTCGGGCACGTCGATCTGCAGGCGGCTGTCCAAGGCACCGTGACTGAAAGGCTCGTTCATCACCGGGCGCCCCAGGCACAGGGTTTCCCAGGCCAACAGGCGTGCCCCGGGCTCCAGGCTGAAGCGATTTTCGAGGCGCACACGCGCACCGGGAAAGCAGATGCTGCCTTGGGGCAGCCACTCCAGGACGCTGTCGGCGGCCAGGTGAAAGTGCTGGTCGAGGGTCGAGGTCTGGCCGTTGCTGCGGTAGAACTTGGTGGCGCCGGGCATGGTCAGCAGCGCATGGCTGCCGGCGTCGAGGTGCACGTCGAGCACCAATTTGTCGCCACCGACCACTCCACCGGGCGGATGCAGCACATAAACGTGGCACGGGGCGCCCTCGGGGTAGAACGGGCGCTGCACCAAAAGAGGACCAAAATGTCGCCGCGCACCAATACAGGTCTTTTGCCCACGGCGTACGAAGCGCAGCACCAGTTCGGCGCGCCAGCCGGTGCCGTGGGCAGTGAGGTCCAGTGGTTGGGCAAGCGTCATGCATCTGATCCCTGTAAATACGGAGTCCGACGTATTTGATGGATCGGCTGTGCCTCGGGTTATACGGGGAAGCGTTCGAGGTTTGACCAATCGATCAGCAATCGATGCAGGGGGACAAAGCACATAGCGGGCCAGATGTGGGAATGCGCGCAACTGTCTTGAATCACGACCGCTGCACGGTCGATCGCAGGCTGTCGCCAGCGGCTACACCGGCAATCTGTAGCCGCTGCCGAGGAACGAGGCTGTGATCGACCGCACAGCGGCCGTAATCCAGGCGACGCCCTATTTGATGGTTACTGCGCCTGCGGCATCTCCCCGCGCGCCAACCGCGCATTGATGTCTTCGATCACCGCTGGCAGCTCTGCGATGGTGTCGATCAGGTAATGCGGGCGCGAGCCTTCGAACATCCGGCCGATACGGGCACGCTCCTGCTCCAGGATGTCCAGCGGCAAGGCTTTATAGGCCTCGTAGGTCAACCCCAGGGCATTGCCCGAGCAGGTCAGTGCGACGGTCCACATGCCCGCCTTGCGACCTTCGAGAATGCCCGGCCAGGTGTCGTCCACCTTCACGCAAGCCGCCACATCGTCGATGCCCAGGGCGATGACGTTGGCCAGGGCCTGGGCCGGCCAAGGACGACCATTGGGGGTTTCGTCGGTGGCCACCACATGGTCGGCGACGTAGCCATTGCGCTGCGCCAGTTCCACCACTTTTTCCATTACCACTTTCGGATAGCCCGAGCACGAGCCAATCTTCAGGCCTTGTTCCCGCAGTTGGGCAATCGCCTGCAAGGCCCCCGGAATCAACGCCGAATGCTCGGCGATCTTCTCGATCTGCAGTGGCATGAAGCGGTTGTAGATGGCGGTGACATCGTCATCGCTGGGGTTGCGCCCGAACACCAGGCGATAACGCTCGGCAATCTGCGGTTGATCGCACAAGGTGCGGATATGGTCCCACTTGCCCATGCCCATGGGGCCGCGGGCTTCCTCCAGCGATACGGCCACGCCGAACTCGGCAAAGGCTTCGACGAAGATCTGGGTCGGCGCGAACGAGCCGAAGTCGACCACAGTACCCGCCCAGTCCAGGACGACCGCTTGCAGGCGTTCAGGGTTTTGATATTGCATGGTGATTCTCCGGTTTTCAGGGATGAGAGTGCCCGCACCTTGCAGGCAAGGCGTTGTCGATGGGCCAGGGTTGAACGGGCTTAGCTGTCCGGTGGCACGCCGGTGTCGAACAGCTCGGCAATGATCGGGCGATTGCGCCGTATCGCCAGGCAACACAGGTAGTAGCTGATGTGAAACGGCTCCTCGGTAAACGACACGGCCTTGGTGCCAGGGCGGTCGGCGTATTCCACGGCGGCGACAAAGCCGATGCCGATGCCCTGCACCACCGCATGCACAATGGCCTCGCGGCTGTTGAGCTCCATGGCGCAGTCCAGGGGCACGCCATAACGCTGGCAGCCTTCCTCCACCAGTTGCCGGGTGCGCGAGGCCGCTTCGCGCAACACCAGGCGCTGGCCACTGATCTCACGTACGCTGACCTGCTCCTGCGAGGCCCACGGGTGGTCATCACGCACCACTGCCAGAATCGGCACCGTACGGTACAGGTGGGTGCTCAAGCGCTGGTCGAAGGTCGACAGCGCCAGGATCGCCACGTCGATATCGAAGGCATAGAGTCGCTCCAGGGTCTGCGCCTCGGTGGTGAACGAGGTGTTCAGGTCGATATCCGGGTACTGCTGCATCAAGCTGTAGGTCAGGCTCATGGCGATCGGTGGCGACACCGCGCCGATGCGCAGCATGCCTTGCTTGCGCTGGGCGAAGCGCTGCAGCAGCTGCACCGCTTCGTCCTCCTGACCGAACAGGCCCTGGGTGATGTCATACAGCTTGTGCCCCGCCGCGCTCAGTTCGATGTAGCGGCCGCGGCGGTGGAACAGCTCGACCGAAAACTTCTTCTCCAGGGTGCTCACCTGCTCGCTGACAGTAGGCTGGCCGACACTCAAGTACTCGGCGGCCAAAGTAAAACTGCCGGTCCTGGCCACCGCGTGAAATGAACGCAACCATTTGTGGTACTGGTACATGAGCAGCTTCCGCTTCCTGGAGTCGGTTCTAGGTTAGATGATCAACGTCGCACGAACAGCGCCACCACTGCACTGCACAGGCAACTGGCGGTGACGACGATAAAGATCAGCGAGGTATTGCCTGTGGTGTCGAGCATCCGCCCGATCAGCGGTTCGGCAAGACCGGCAAACAGGTACGACGAGAAGTTCATCACCCCCGTAGCCGTCCCGGCACGCTTGGCACCGACCAGGTCCGGGCACAACGCCCAAAAGCTCGAGGCCGGGCCATAGACAAAGAAGCCGCAGAGGAACAAGGCCACCAACCCCACGGTACTGTGGGCCGGCAAGCTCCACATCCACAGGCTGGTCAGGGCCCCCAGGAACATATAGAGCATGATCGCCAGGTAGCGCTTGGAACCGAACAGTTTGTCCGACACCCAGCCGTTGCTCAGCGCCCCCACTGCCATACCTACCGGCAAGGCCACGGTGATCCACTTGGGATCGATGAAGCTCTGGCCCGATTTCCAGTCGGCACCGAGAAAATGTACCGGCACCCAGACGATCAGGCCGTAGCGCGCCGCGTTCTGAAAGCCCAGGGACACCGCCGCAATCAGCAGCCGCACGTTCTTGAGCACAGCCTTGTAGCGCTGGGCCGAGCTCTCTTCGTTTTCATGGCCGACCTCATGGTTCTTGTCTTCGGCGTTGGCCACGCCGGTGTCGTCCAGCGGCTTGAAGCCCATGTCCTGCGGTCGCTCACGGGCCACCAGGTAAAAGACGATGCCACCGGCCAGCATCAGCAGCACTGGCAGGCGGAAGATCCAGCGCCACTCCAGGTGCAGCACTTCCAGCACTACCACCGAGGTGACATACGACAGCACCGAGGCGCAGCCCGCAGCAAATACATAGAAGCCATACACCCGGCCCCGCTCGCCGGCGCTCCACCAGTTCGACAGCAGTCGGCTGCCCGGCGCCCAGCCCAGGGCCTGGAAGTAACCATTCACGCCCCAGGGCAGGATCAGGCTCATGAAGCCACCGGCAAAACTGGTCACCCAGTTGGCCGCGCACGAGAGCACCGCGCCCAGGCTCATGATCCGCCGGCCGCCGAACTTGTCGGCCAGGTTGCCATTGATGGCCTGGCCGATGGCATAGGCCCAGAGCATGGCAGTGGAGGCCCAGCCGAGGGTTTCCTTGCTCAGGCCGAATTCGGCCTGGATGCCGGGAATGGCGAACCCGAAGGTTTGCCTGCCAGTGTAGAAAAACAGGTAGCAGAACATCGCCGCCAGCAACATTCGCCATTGCGCGGTGCGAAACGGTGACGCAGGGACAGCCAGACCGGACAGACTTTCGGCACGATTCATGATGATTTCCTTTTTTGTTCGCTAGCGCGAGCCACGGCCCGCGTTACGGCACTCTTGGTTGGTGCAACAGGAAACAGAGCGACCCTACAGGGCGCCCACTACGTTGGGAAACGAAATTCAGGCGGCGCTGGCGCCGATGAAATTCTTGCCCCGGGCGCCTTGCAAGGCGTGGGCGATCATCGCCTGGGCCTCGTCGGCACCGACGCCGTAGTCGGCAAAGTCGGTCTTCACCCCAAGGCTGTGCAGGAAGTTGCGCAAGCGTGTGCGGGCCTGCTCCAGGTCCGGGCCGAACACCCGCTGCAAGGTGCGGTCGCGACCGCCGTCGCGGCCCCAGGCCAGGCCCAGCACCAGCGGCAGCGAAAAGGAACAGGCAATGCCGTGGGGCAGGCCGTGGCGCAGGGTCATTTCATAGGAGATGGAATGCGCCAGCGCCGTTTTGGTGTTGGAGAACGCCATGCCGGCCTTGAGTGCGGCCAGCGCCATGCGTGCGCGCAGGTCACGGTTGCCCAGGTCGCGTTGCAGTTGGGGCAGGCAGTCGAGGATGTCTTCGATGGCCGACACCGCGAAGGTATCGGAGAGCGGATTGGCGTTGACGTTCCAGATCGCCTCAAGGGCATGGGACAGTGCATCCAGCCCGGTGGATACCGTCACCCCGGCCGGCACGGTAAGCATCAGGTCGGGGTCGACGATGGCCGCCTTCGGCCAGGTGCAGTCCAGGTGCAGCGAGTACTTCTTCTGCGCGGCGCTGTCCCAGATGGTTGCCCAGGGCGTTACTTCACTGCCGGTCCCGGCGGTAGTGGGGGCGGCGATCAAGGCCTTGCAGCGCGCAGGAGTGAACGGTTGGCCGAGGGCCAGCAGGTGCAGCAGCTCATCGAACTGCCCCGATTCGGTACCGACGATCAGCGCCTTGGCCGTGTCGATGGCACTGCCGCCGCCCAGGGCGATGACGGTCTGGCAATCGCCGGCCTCGGCCCAGAACCGCTCGTAGGTGGTGCGCAGTTGCGCCACGTCCGGGTTGGGTTGTACATCCTCGACCACATGACACAGGCGCTCACCCAGCAGGGCCTGCACCTGGTCGATCAAGCCCAGGGCGCGGGCCTCCGGAAAGGTCACCAGGGCAACCTGCTGGCCTGCAGTCAGGTCGCTGATGCGGCTCAGGCTGCCACTGCCGAAGCAAGTGGCCACCGGGTTATGGAAGTAGGCAGGCATGGCGGTTCCCTTTGTTGTTGTTTTGGCTGGGGACATAGTCATGGCCAGGTCGCCTGGGCTCAAATCGATTGATTCAAGGCTTGCATTGGCTGAACCGATAACAGGAATGGCAGTAACCCTTTGCACAACGACGACTCCAGTCAGAACGCTGAATCGCGGGCGAAGCCGGGCCGAGTCGGACCCTGGCTCGCCAGTCGAGATGATTGAAAAAGTGGGGTGACTCAGTGGCGGCTGGCGCCCTGGATTCGATGGCGCAGGCGGCTGGAGACCAGGTCGGCGGCCACCACCATCAGGGTGATGACGATGATGCAGGTGGCGGTTTCCTGGTACTTGAACAGCTTCAGGCTGCTGACCAGTTCAAACCCCAGCCCCCCTGCCCCGACCATGCCCAGCACCGTCGCCGAACGCAGGTTGACCTCGAAGCGGTACAACACCACGGCGATCCAGGCGGTGATTACCTGTGGTATCACGCCAAACACGATCACCTGCAACGGCCGGGCGCCCGTGGCCTGCAAGGCCTCGATCGGTCCCTGGTCGATCTCCTCGATGCTGTCGGCAAAGAACTTGCCGAGCATGCCCACCCCGTGCAGCGCCAGGGCCAGCACGCCCGGGAACGGTCCAAGGCCCACCGCCGACACGAACACCAGCGCCAGGATCAGCTCGTTGATGCTGCGGATCACGTTCAGGGTTTGCCGGGTGCCGGCATACAGCCAGCGATTGCCCTGCAGGTTGCGCGCGGCCAGGAACGCCAGCGGAATGGCGAAGACGATCCCCAGCAGAGTGCCCCACAGGGCGATCTGCAGCGTCTCGACGGCCGGCTGCCACAACCTTGGCAGGATGCTCAAGTCAGGCGGCATCGAGCGGGCCAGGAAGTCGCCGATCTGCGGCAGGCCATTGCTCAGCTCACTCCAACTCAATTGCGTGCCCTGGGCGCTCCAGTGCAGCAAGGTCACGGCCAGCAGCACCCAGGCGCCGGTGACGATCCACCCCCGTGGGGTGTCTGGGGTACTGACCAACCATTGGTAATGCGTGGGTTGTGGGTTCATCAGGCAATCCCTCCGCCAATCTGCATACACGGCACCGCTACCGGGGCCTGGTTGGCATCGGACGGGCGCTCGGCCTGTGGGTAGATGCGTTGCAGGCAGGCCTCGTCCAGCGTCTCGCGCTGGCTGTCGAACACCAGCCGACCATGGGCCAGGCCGACGATGCGGTCACCGAATTCACGGGCCAGGTCCACCTGGTGCAGGTTGCAGACCACAGTAATGCCCAGCTCGCGGGTAGCATCGCGCAGGTATTGCATCACCCGCCGGGCGGTCTTGGGGTCCAGGCTTGCCACCGGTTCGTCGGCCAGGATCACCTTGGGCCGCTGGGCCAGGGCCCGGGCGATGCCGACCCGCTGCATCTGCCCGCCCGACAGCGAGTCGGTGCGGGCGCAGGCCTTGTGCTGCAGATCGACCTGTTCCAGGCAGTTCATTGCCAATGCCACGTCGCTGCGGCTGAACAGCTGCAACAGCGAGGCCAGGGTCGACACCGAGCCCAGGCGCCCGGTGAGCACGTTCTTGAGTACCGACAGGCGCGGTACCACGTTATGGTGCTGGAAGATCATCGCCACCTGCCGGCGCAACTCGCGTTGCTGGCCTGCACCCATGGCGTCGATACCGGCAATCTGCAGTTCGCCGCTGTCGGCCTGGGCCAGGCGGTTCATGCAACGCAGCAAGGTCGACTTGCCGGCCCCGGACTGGCCCAGCACCACCACGAATTCACCGGCGCCGATGTCCAGGTCGATGCCCTTGAGCACGGCGTTGTCGGCGTAGTCCTTGGCCAGGCTGCGCACGCGGATCATTTCATGCTCCGCAGGTCGAGATCGAGGACCTTGGCGGTGTCGCGCACCACGTCATAAGCGGCATCGGTAGTCGGCTGAAAGCCGTTGAGTTGGCCCTGGTCGCCCCAGGGCACGTCCTTGATGTTGGCCATGGCGGTGGCGATTTTCTGCTTGAGGGCCGGGTCCAGGTCCTGGCGCCAGACCATCGGCGACTCGGGAATATCGGACGACGACCAGACGATCTGCAAGTCGTCCGGCTTGATATGCCCCTGGGCCACGGCGGAGGCATAGATACGATCCGCCACGGCCGCCGCATCGACCTTGCGGTTGGCCACGGCGAGGATGCTGGCGTCGTGGGAGCCGGAGAAAATCACCCGGGAAAATACCTTGTCCGGCACATAGCCAGCCGCTTCCAGGCCCGCCTTGGGAAACAGATGACCGGACGCCGAGCTCGGGTCGACGAAAGCGAAGGTATGGCCCTTGAGGTCGCTCAGTTGCTTGATGCCGCTGTCCTTGCGCGCCACGATCTGGCTGCGGTAGGCACTCTTGCCGGTCTTCTTGGTCACCGCCACGGCAAAGGCATCGACACCCGCCACCTGGTGCGCCAGCACATAGGAGAACGGGCCCAGGTACGCCACGTCGAGCTTGCCCGAACGCAACGCCTCGATCACGCCGTTGTAGTCGGTGGCCACGAACGGCTTGACCGGCATGCCCAACTGGCGCTCCAGGTCCGCCAGTACCTGCTTGCTGCTTTCGATCATGGCCTGGGAGTCTTCCGAGGGAATCAGGCCGATGCTCAACGACGATTGCGCAGAAGCCTGGGCGCAGGCAATCAAGGGCAACAGGGCAAAGCCGGTCAATCGGAGCAGTTTGGCGAACGGGTTCATGGGGAGTGTCCTGCAGGTGTTGTTTAAGGTCACTCCACACTAGGGGTGTCACGTGACAGTCACAGCTTCAATTCACTATGCGTTTTCCCGCAAAACCATTGATGGAAGCTATGGATGTCCACCACCAAGTTGCGCACCTTTCTCGCCGTCGCCCGCCAGGGCAGCTTCAGCGCTGGCGCCCGTGCCCTGGGTTTGAGCCAGCCAACGGTAACCACGCAGATCCAGGCCCTGGAACGTGACTACAACGTCGAGCTGTTCCATCGCCGCGGGCGGCGCATCGAGCTGACGGTAGTGGGTCGCCAACTGCTGCCCATCGCCCAGCAACTGGGCATGCTGGAACTTGAAGCGTTCAACCTGCTGCGCGACTCCGGCAAGCTCAATCGTGGGCAGCTCAAGATCGGGGCGGTGGGGCCCTTTCATGTCATCGAGATGGTCGATGCCTATCGCCACCAGTACCCGCAGATCGACTTGTCGATCAAGGTCGGCAACTCGGCCACGGTGCTGGCGGAGCTGGAAAACTATGTGACCGATGTGGGGGTGCTGGCAGGCCTGCATGAAGACCCGGCCTTCAGCGCGCAGTTGTATGCCCGCCACCCCGTGGTGCTGTTTGCCCATGTCGAGCACCCGCTGGCCCGCTTCGATGAAGTCCCCCTGCAAGCCCTGCAGGGCCAACCCCTGCTGCACCGCGAAAGCGGCTCCACTACCCGGCTGGCCCTGGAAAAAGCCTTGGTCGAGCATGAGGTCACGCCGCGGGTGGTGATGGAGATCGGCAGCCGCGAAGCCCTGCGCGAGGCGGTGATCCGCGGGATCGGCGTGGGCGCGGTGTCGGAGGCGGAGTTCATTGCCGATGCGCGGATCAAGACCATCCGTCTACAGGGCGATCCGGTACACACCGAAACCTACCTGTACTGCCTGGCAGAGCGGCGCAACAGCCAGGTGATTTCGTCATTCCTGGACCTGGTAAGTGCACGCGAGGGCTGCGCCTGAACTGAACAGGGTCATGCGCGTGCAACTTGAGCGAACCGGCGGCCCGCAGGTGCTGCAACTTAAAACGGTACAGGTACAGCATTGGCGAGCTGAGCGCCAGCCGCCTGGTGGCAACTGGACAGCGAAGCCGGGGTCTACTCCGTGCGCCCCGGCGGCCGCTTCAACAGCGCGGCGACCACGGTGTTCAAGCAGTGGATCGAACGACAATTCGCCAATGGCGCCCCTAACGCTGATTCAGTCGCCCTCGTAGGCGTGCTCGAGTGCCGCGAGGTCCATCTTCTTCATTTGCAGCATTGCGGCCATGACCCGCCCGGCCTTGTCCGCGTCCTGATCCTCGATCATCTCGAACAATCGCACCGGTACCACCTGCCAGCTCAGGCCATAACGGTCCTTGAGCCAGCCACAGACCTGCGCCTGCGGGTCACCTTCTTCGCCGAGGGTATTCCAGTAGTGGTCGATCTCGGCCTGGCTCTGGCAGTTGACCTGAAGCGAGATGGCCTCAGTGAATTTGAAATGCGGACCGCCATTGAGCGCACTGAACTGCTGGCCGTCGAGTTCGAAGGAAATCGCCATGACAGAACCCGCCGGGCGCCCGTGGATTTCGGTGCCGACATCGCTGTAGTAGCGGGTGCTGAGAATTCTGGAAGAGCCGCCGAAGGTCTGGATGTAGAACCGCACGGCCTGCTCGGCCTGGTGGTCGAACCACAGGCAGGGGGTGATGGTCTGGATGCGTTGCATGTGGGCCTCCCTTGAAATGGAATCGCGGGGCAAGCCCGCTCCTACGGGTAGGAGCGGGCTTGCCCCGCGAAGGGCCACCCAGGCAACAGAAGGCCCTTAGTAGTAAGCGTTCTCTTTCTGACTGTGGTCAGTCACGTCACGCACACCCTTGAGCTCAGGGATACGCTCGAGCAAGGTCCGCTCGATGCCTTCCTTCAAGGTGACGTCGGCCTGGCCGCAGCCCTGGCAACCGCCGCCGAACTGCAGTACGGCAATGCCATCCTCGACCACTTCGATCAGGCTGACCTGACCGCCGTGGCTGGCCAGCCCCGGGTTGATCTCGGTTTGCAGGTAATAGTTGATGCGCTCGTTGATCGGGCTGTCTTCGTTGACCATCGGCACCTTGGCGTTCGGCGCCTTGATGGTCAGCTGGCCACCCATGCGATCGGTGGCGTAGTCGACCACGGCGTCCTCAAGGAACGGCACGCTGACGGCGTCCAGGTAGGCGGTGAAGCTGGCAAGACCCACGGCGGTGTCTTCCGGCTTTTCTTCGCCCGGCTTGCAGTAGGCAATGCAAGTCTCGGCGTAGGTGGTGCCTGGTTGGGTGATAAAGATGCGAATGCCAATACCCGGGGTGTTCTGCTTGGACAGCAGATCAGCCAGGTAATCATGCGCGGCGTCGGTAATAGTTATGGCGCTCATGGAAGTTCCTCACAGACTTGCCGGCAGTTTACGCCAACCTTGGCGCCGAACAAAGTCCTAGTAATTTTGTCGGGAAAGCGTTACAGGCACGGGGGCCCCCGCAGGCGGTGCGAACCAGCCACTCAACTGGCGGTAAAGGCGCTTTTCCAGCAGCAGGTAGCTACCCCAGGACAGCAGTGCAATCAACGGCACGCACAGGGCAAACACCGCATAAGGGCTCATCCCCAGGCGCTGGCTGGCGAACCAGCCACCGTACAGCACCAGCACATGCACCAGGTACACCGAATAAGAGCTGTCGCCCAGCGCCTTGAGCAACCGGTTGCCCTTGAAGTACGGCTCCAGCGACACGCAGGCCAGTACGATCAAGGCACTGGGCAAGCCCCAGTGCAGCAGGCGCCGCGACGCATCGAGAAAATGTATCGCCACCGCCGCCATTGCCAGCATCGCCAGCGGCAGCCACAGGCCCTGGACAATCCAGCCGCGCCGATACAGCACGCCGATGCCGATCCCCAGCAAGAACTCGTAGACGATGTTGTTGCGGTAGAAATGATTGAGCAGCCCGGCCCGGGTGAGCACCTCGCTGACCAGCAGCAAGACCACCGCCACCAGCAGTACCCGGTGCTGCTGGCGTACCAGAAATACCAGCGAGAACAACAGGTAGAAGAACATTTCGTAGTTCAAGGTCCAACCGACATTGAGCGTCGGGTACTGACCGTAGCCACCAGGGTTCTCCGCCGGGATGAACAGCAGCGACAACACGAAATGCTCAAGATCGACGGCCTGGTGCGGCATCCACTGCCGCGCCGTAAGCAGCAACAGGCCCATCAACGCGGTGTAGAACCAGTAGGCCGGCACGATACGCAGCGCCCGGTTGAGCAGAAACCGCTGGGGTGCGATGGCCTTGTCGCGGGTCGACAGGTAAATCACCATCCCGCTGATGACAAAAAAGATGTCCACCCCCACGGCGCCCCGGTCGGTGAGGAACTGGCCGATGGGGCCACTGGCATGGAAGTCGAAGAAGATCTGCATGAAGTGGTGACAGACCACCACCCAGGCGGCGAGCGCCCTCAAGGCTTGAAGCGAAAACAGCATCCGGATACCTGCTGGAAAATCCCACCCAAGCCCCGGCCGGAACCGGGGCCGCTTGCAGGTGGGACCGCAGGATGCCGGGAAAGGTCAACCGACCTTCCCGGCGGCGAGGCTCAGAGGTTCTCGTAGCGGTTCATGTCGAGCACGCCCGCTTCCACCGGATCAGTCTCCTGGATGTACGTACTCAGGTCATGGAAGTACTGCCAGAACTGCGGATGGCTGCGGCGCACGCCCCAACGCATGACCAGGCGCTCGAACTTGGCCGTATCGTCACGCGCCAGTTCCATGTCCTCGACAAACTCCGGCACGTCGCTGGCCGGAATGTTGAAGATGAAATTGGGGTAGCTGCTGAGCACGCCCGGGTACAGGGTCAGGCTGTCCAGGCCCGGCTGGTAGCGGTAGGCCTCGCCGAGCATGAACGCCACATTGCTGTGGGCGCGATTGCGCAGCAGGCTGTAGACCTGGCGCTGGCCGCCCTGCCCCTCGATGCGCAGCATCGTCGCCTCGGGCATCTGGCCGATCACTTTCAGCCCTGCGGCCGGGCGCGACACCAGGCGGCTCAGGGCCTGCTCGACGCCACGAAACTCCTCGCTCATTTCCGGGCGCGAGCAATAGGCGCTCATGCAACGGTTGATCGGATCGGGGGCGGCGTTGAGGCTGTCGGTGCGCTGGATCAGCTTGAGGCCGAAATCGCGCTTGGGATCATTGGCTGCCAGCTTCAAGGCCGTCGGGGTATCGGTGTCGATATCCTCGTAGTCCAGCCACATCTTCACCTTGCCGCTGTTCTGGTACCAGTCGCTGAGGATCGCGCCCCGCTGATCGGCCGGCATCAGGCGCAGGAAGTTGACCTCGGCGCCATTGCGGATCAGGTCGAAGTACAGCCGCGTCTGCGCCTGGTGCGAGACGTTGCCATAGACGTCGAAGTTGACCGCCAGCTGGTAATAGGTGCGCTCGAACAGCGGGTAGTCGAACAGCCACAGGGTCTTGGGCACATCGCCAATCAGGCCCTTGGTCACCGAGGCGCTGTCGAAGTGACGGAAGATGGTCAGCAGCGCATTGTCGTTGCCGGCCCACAGGGTCGACCAGCTTGGCGGCGGCAGGTCGGCGTAGGTGTCGCGGCGCAGGCTCTCGTATTCGTTGCGCTTGTCGCGGTAGGCATGCCAGAGGCTGATGATGCTGCCCACGTCGTCGATCTGCCCGGGCATGGCCAGCAGCGGTGTGGCCTGGCCGCGGTATTCGGCATCGGTCACATAGCGGTCATGGGCCGGTTCCTGGAACAGCGCCCAGAAGTGGTCGCGGATCACGTCGGTGGCAATCTGGCCGCGGCACACCGGGCCACGGATGAAGGTGCGCACGAAGTACTCGGCGTTATCGAGCATGAACTGATAGCGGGCCACGGCGGGAATCGCTTCGAAGGTTTCGAAGGGGTTGGCGCGGTGGCGCGGGCCGTAGCCTGGCAGTGCATTGGCATGCCAGTCGCCGCTGTAGAACAGTTGCTTGACGCGCTTGAGCTTGTTCGGGCCCATCGGGTAGGTGATGTGGGTTTTATGCACGATCACGCCTTGCACCGGCATCAAGCGATAATAGAAGTCGGTGCCGGGCGGATCGTTGGGCCGGCGCGTGGCGATCAGGTCGATCGGCTGGCCGCTGGGCGTGCGCGAGCGCACCCACTGGAAGAAGTGCCCGCGCTCACCGCCCACAAAATGGATGTGGGCCAGGAACAAATGCTCATAGAGCCAGCGGCCGACCAAGGCCTCGGTCGAACCCGGGCGGTTGAGCAGCGCTTCCCAGTCGGCGATCTGCGCAGCCTCGGTGGCGCTTGGCTGAATCGGCGCGTGCTCCACCGGGGCGCCTGCGGCAAGCCAGCGTTGCAGCGTCTGGTACTCGGCATCGGTGAGGCCGGTGACCGCCAGCGGCATGCCCTCCTTGGGATGGGCACCGGCGTAGGCGTCGAACTCGCCCGGCTGCGGGCACATGTTGTTGCGGTTCAGGCCCAGGACGATCTCTTCGGGCAGCTTGGCGTTGGGCGTCAGCGGTGTCTTGTGGCCCAGCTCAAGCATCCGTGCCATCAGCGCGGCCTGGCTGCCCTGGTTGTCGAGCACCGAGTAGAAACCCTTGCGCTGCCAGGCCCCGGTGCTTTGGGCATCGTAGAAAAGCCGCGTCGGGGCGACGGCCTTGCTGCGGTCACCCTGGTACACCGGCACCTTCGAAGCGCCGCGCGAGGCGCCCTCGGCACTGCCCAGGTTGAGCTGGCAGGCAGCGTCGTTGCAGGCGTGGCAGGCCACGCATTTCTCGGTGAAGATCGGTTGGATATCCCGGGTATATGAAATAGCCGGGCTCGATTGAGGGGCTTGCCCTAGCGCTGCGCCACTGATGAACAGGGCGAAAGCGCCGGCAAGTAAACGATGCACCATGTGCCGAATGTCCTGGGTATTGATAGCTTCACGATTCTACCGGTGCTGGCGGCGCGCCAACATGAATGAAATTCATGTAAACCTTCGACACGTCTAAAAACCGCGCAGCTTTGTTATTATTCCGCAACTTTTGTTTTCGCCCGACCAGGTAGTCCTATGTCTGACCGCAGCGCTCGTTTCCAAGCACTTCAGCAAGCACTCAAAGAGCGCATTCTGATTCTCGATGGCGGCATGGGTACTATGATCCAAAGCTACCGCCTCGAGGAACACGACTATCGTGGCACGCGCTTCGCCGATTGGCCAAGCGATGTCAAAGGCAACAACGACCTGTTGCTGCTCTCGCGCCCAGATGTCATTGCCGCTATCGAAAAAGCGTATCTTGACGCTGGCGCCGATATTCTCGAAACCAACACCTTCAACGCCACGCAGATTTCCCAGGCCGACTACGGCATGGAAGCGCTGGTGTATGAGCTGAACGTGCAAGGCGCGCGCATCGCCCGCCAGGTCGCCGATGCCAAGACCCTGGAAACCCCGGACAAACCGCGCTTCGTTGCCGGCGTGCTCGGCCCGACCAGCCGTACCTGCTCGATCTCCCCGGACGTCAACGACCCCGGCTACCGCAACGTCACTTTCGACCTGCTGGTAGAAAACTACATCGAGGCCACCCGCGGCCTGATCGAGGGCGGCGCCGACCTGATCCTGATCGAGACCATCTTCGACACCCTCAACGCCAAGGCGGCCATCTTTGCCGTGCAGCAGGTGTTCGAGGAAGACGGCCTCGAATTGCCAATCATGATTTCCGGCACCATCACCGATGCCTCCGGCCGCACCCTGTCCGGCCAGACCACCGAGGCTTTCTGGAACTCGGTGCGCCACGCCAACCCGATCTCGGTGGGCCTGAACTGTGCTCTCGGCGCCAAGGACCTGCGTCCGTACCTGGAAGAGCTGTCGACCAAGGCCGGCACCCATGTCTCCGCGCACCCCAACGCCGGCCTGCCGAACGCCTTCGGCGAGTACGACGAAACCCCGGCCGAGATGGCCGTGGTGGTCGAGGAGTTCGCCGCCAGCGGTTTTCTCAACATCATCGGCGGTTGCTGCGGCACCACCCCCGGCCACATCCAGGCGATTGCCGAAGCGGTCGGCAAATACCCACCGCGCGCCATCCCGGACATTCCCAAGGCGTGCCGGCTGTCGGGCCTGGAGCCCTTCACCATCGATCGCAGCTCGCTGTTCGTCAACGTCGGCGAGCGCACCAACATCACGGGCTCCGCCAAGTTCGCCCGGCTGATCCGCGAAGAGAACTACACCGAAGCCCTGGAAG
>RCUI01000004.1_pt1 | contig 91136 bp, 110 predicted proteins | sample 2166121 | NCBI WGS metagenome assembly RCUI01 (sample SAMN09932700, study PRJNA488358) | compost metagenome | feature: garden; material: soil; isolation source: compost soil in succinic acid-enriched culture | place: Germany: Experimental Botanical Garden Goettingen | collected 2016-01-27
GGAGTGGAACCACGTTAAATACCATGACCGCCAGCGAAGAGCGAAGTGCGGTAACCAGTGCAACCCCAGTTGTGGTGTAACTCCTGCTGAGGTTGGGGATTTTCCCGTAATTCACCTCTCTAATGGTCTCAAAGACACAGGGAAAAAATAGCCGACATTGTTGCCCGGCAACCACAACAGCCACCAATGGAGGGCCCTCCCTGCGAAGTTGGTGGCAACCTCGGTGATTAGGCAAGCGGTATGCCGTCTGCTTTGGGAGCAGAAAATCGCAGGTTCGATCCCTGCATCACCGACCAATTTGCCCCGATAGCTCAGTAGGTAGAGCGCCTGCCTTGTAAGCAGGATGTCGCCGGTTCAATTCCGGCTCGTGGCTCCAGAACACGCCGCCCTGGCGATGTACTGCACCGGTTCGTCAGTGCTTGGAACTGTCGCGACGTGCAGGAGATACAGGGCCAGCCCGGGGTGGTGCCGGGCGCCGCCTCACTCGTCCAGCGGCTAGGATGTCTGCCTTCCAAGCAGAAGACTGGGGTTCGAGTCCCCTGTGAGGCTCCAAATCCTGGCGTGCCAAGTTGCCCTCTTCGGAGGGCTTTTTTCATGGCGCAGTGCAACGATCTAACACGTCGACTTGGGAATATAGATCTGTTACATCAGCTGAACCGTATGGAGTGCCCTATGAAACTCAGTAGTGTTTTCGTTACTGCCGCGGCCGGCCTCATGCTGTCCACGGCCGCGAGCGCAGAAGTGATCGCCGCCAAGAAGGTCCAGCTCGACCTCATGCATAAGGCCCTCGTCATGCTGTCCGATGAGCAGTTCAAGTGCGACGGTGACCCTGACGGCAGGTTTGCCACGATTCTTGTGGCGATGGAGGGAGCCAGGAGCCCATCGCGGACGTACAAGGCTTGCTACACGGTGTCCGAAGGCGATCTGGACATCATTTTCTGGGATCCGGCCACGAACGACCCAAAGGATGCCGGAACGCTCCAGATGTCTGAGGCGTCCTTCGAGAAGACGCCTCAGTTCAAGAGCTGGAACTTCATCAGGACCGCAGCTACTCCTGCGCGATGAACCCCATGCAGCCGGGATCCTTCGGCTGCACAATCATCCCGATCTCCCGGCACATCTTCGTGTCAGCGTCATAGTTGATGCAGCGGCCGCACACGTCCCCGTAGTATTTCACTGCCTGGATCTCCTCCATCATGGCGCTGAGCTGGTTCGGCACGCCGATATCCTCCGGTGACAGCTGCTTGCGCTCCGGCGCACCGACGTCCGGCAGAATGAAGGTGCTGGTGCCGTGGGCACGAGCCCAGGCCACGTCGCAGAGCATGTTCGCGTAGCTGGTGTGGGGGTCGATACCGACCTTCACGACGCGGCGGCGGTACTTCTTCTCTTCCTCGTCCTTCTCGGCGATCAGCGCGGTGCGGGTGAAGTGGAAGAAGGCCAGATCCTTGCACACGGCCAGCGTCTTGCGCTCCCCCTTCTCCACCACCTCCTGCACCAGGCCGTCAGGGTCTGGGAACAGGCAGATGATGTTCTGGAACCGCTTCATCGACACCTGCATGCACTTGTACTGGTCAAGGCGCACGGTCCAGCGATCGCGCTCCTCGTCGCTTGTGCGGCGATCGGAGTTGTCCAGCTTGTTGGAGTCGCCCCAGGCCAGCATCTCGCCGTCCATGTTGCCATAGCCCGCCAGGAACACCTTGCCCGGGTGACTGTTGGCGAAGCGCTTGGCATCGTTGTAGTTCGGCAGGGTCTCGACCACGCAGCACTGCACGCCGAAGGTATTCATCAGCTCGGAACAGCGGGCGAACGGATCCGCGTCGTAGATGTACTCGAGGTGGACCACGGCCTGGCGCCCGTCGGGCAGCCGCTCCTTGATGATCGCCACGTTGAACTGGCCCATCTGGTCGATGCCCATGAAGGTGCCCCGGGCGCTGCGCTTCCAGTGCAGGCCTAGCTCCATACCAACACGGGCGCACTCGTTCAGCATCTCCAGGTTGACCGGCACCTGGCTGGGGTCGGTGTAGGGCTTACCGAGCTTCCGGTTGTAGTAGTTCTTCATGTCGTCGGCGTTGTGGTACGCCTCGATCATCTCCCGCGGGGAAATGGTCGGCGACAAGAACTGCGGGAAGTGGACGGAGCGGATGTCGGCGTCCGGGTCTTTCGGGATCCACTCGCCATCCTGCGGGTCGTCAATCCAGCCTTCGCACTTGTGGCAGCGGTACCGGTACTCGCCATAGACGACGGGCATGCCGGGGCGCTGCACCAGCTTCGGGTGATCCGGATCGTAGCCGATGCACTGTGGGAAGTGCTCATCCAGCACCTGGCCGGTGCCGCAGTGCGGGCAGTGGGTGTGGAACTGGTGCTGGGTGCCCTTCTTGTACCACCAGTGGATGTCGGCGTCGGGCCAGTTGGCGGTGGAGCCCATGAGGGTGTAGCGGATCCTGGATGCCGACATACGCTCGCGGGTCTTCTCCATGTCCGCGATCGCCATCTCCTGCACTTCGTCAAAGGAGACCACGTCCATCGGGTTCGATTCGGTGGATGCCTTACCGGAGGTCCAGAGGAAGTGGAACTTCGACGAGCCCAAGTTGCGCGTGAGGACGTTACCCTCCCCGCCCTTGGTGCCGCTGGCGTTCTTCTCGGTCATCATGCTGTAGACCTGCGGGATCGTGCGCACGATGGGCATGAAGCGCTCTGACGACTTGCCGGCCGCCAGGTCTTTGACCGGCATGAACATCCCGATTTTGGTCGGCGCGAACTTCAGGGACAGGTAGATCATGGCCAGCATCTCCATGACCGTGAAGCCTACCTGAGTGCATTTCATGATGACGTCGACTCGGCCGAAAGCCTCGGCATAGGTGGACGGGATCAGGTCATAGATGAAGTTCATGGCCGGGCGGTCAGACAGAGTGAAGAAGTGCCCGTCAACCTTCAGCCCCTCGGCCTCGAGGCGCATACACCACTGGCGGAATGTCTCGTTCGGCCCGACCACGCGCTGCGAGTCGGTGAGCTCGATAGCCACGTCCAGGAATTCGGCATCAAAGCGCTGGCGACGCTCCGGCTCGGTCACCTTGTCCATCTCCTGCTTGGTCTCTTCTGGCAGGTGCGGGTTTGCCCGGGATGGGAACTGCCAGGTCGACCAGTCGGGATCGTAGGAGCCGCGGTCGAACAGCCGGTAGAAGTCGTTGTTCTTGCCGTAGGCGCCGGAGAGGAACCACGCCTCCCCCTGGTGCTCGCGCAGGGCCTCGGAGATGGTGAACTCCCAGGAGCTCAGGAAGCCTTGGATCCTGCAGACGTTATCCAGGACGATGAGGCTGTACTGCTCAAAAATCTCGTCTGGCTCATCCATCGCATAGAAGTCGATGATGCCACCGGTGATCAGCTCGATGCGCTTCCTGCCGGCATGGCGTTTGCTGGCGCTGGTCATCGGTTTCACCAGGGGGTCAATGGCGCGCATGACAGTGCGGCGCACCTCCACCAGCTCGTCGTCGGTAGGAGCGAACCAGGCCACCGGGCAGCCGGCGATCGCCCCACGGGGTGAAGCGAGCAGCGCCTCGATGCCGAGCGTGGTCTTGCCAGCCTTCTCGCCCATGGCAACGGCATTGAATCGGCTGGCCTTGTTCAAGATCTTCTGTTGCACCGGCGTCGGCCGGGGCAGCTTGATGGATACTTTCGTCATAAGGGGAGCGTGCGCTCACGACTGTGGGATGTGCAGGGATTTTATCAGGAATGAGGAAGGGAAAGAACAGAAAGCCCGCCGTGGTGGCGGGCCTGGTCTGATGCGCCCTATTGGCGCCCGGTGTTTGTGGTGGTGGCCGCCAGACATTGGAAGCACTGGCGGATTGTTGCTTGCTCGTCTGACTTGGGATCAGGCGGTTTCTCCGGGATCTTGTTTGTTATTTGGCAGCGAGTAGTCCCCATTGTATCTTGGGTATAGCGTGATTAGCTCCCCACGATCAGCGCGGGCCTGCAGCTCGGTGCGTCTACGGCCACCACCAAGCGCGCCTAATTCAGCATCAGGAAGGACCACGCACTCTTTCATAGGCACACCATACAGGTGTGCCAGTTGACGAGCTGTGATGTGGTGCCTGTCGCCGTCGGTTTTAGACGTGACAGGACCGGGGCAAAGCAGATAGCGAGCGCTCATCACATCATCCCCATACCGCCCATGAAGGCCAAGGCAATTTTGGCATTGACGCCGCTCCTGCTTGGTGCTGGCCGTGGCGGAGGTGTGTCGGACTCCAGCATCCCGCGCAGCTTGGCTATCTCCCGGCGCACGCTGTCGTTGCTGTTGTCGATCGCGGCCATCACACGGGCGCCGTGCTTCACGTAGATGGCGAACTGCAGATCGCTGAGCTCCCGCATCAGCTCGATGCGGTCGTTGTGCTCCTGGGCTGCCCGCTTGCGGCGCTGTCTGCTGTTCATGCTGCCACCCCCACCAGCTCGGCCGGCACCTGCACCACGTCGCCCGTTTCAGCGTTCACGATGGCGCGGCAGGCGGCGATGAGGTTCGTGCCACCCTCGACGACAAACCGGCCAGCATGTGGCGGGCAGCTTGCCACGCATGCCCCTTCATCATCGGACAGCCAGACATCGTATTTGTCGATCAGCGGCCCGCCCAGCGCCCAGTCAGAAGAATAGTCCGGCACAGAGGCGGCATACCCTGGCCGCTTCAAACCATCCATCATCGCGGCGGCACCAGGCATAACTAGGGTGGCTCGACCGTAGTCATCGTGATATTCCGCCCCGGTAGCGACCATGCACACGCACCAGTCCAGCGCCGGGCCAACCAGCTCGGCGGTCTTTACTTCAACTAATCCCATATGTCCTCCAGATTCACGTCCTTTCCAGTCCTGCGCCAAACCTCTTCTCGCTTCATGGCCGCCAAGTGCTTGCAGTGGCTGCAGGCATCCATGCGGGCGTTTGGATTAGTCTCCGCGCTCTTTATGGATTTTGCTGTGCGGAGCGTGTAAGTTCCGCAGGCACATCGCACGACCCACCTGGCCGGCCCGTCCCGCTCCATCAGGCCGATGACTGTGAAGCGTCCCTTCTTGCGACCGGTAAGGTCGATGAACGAAGCGTCCCTTGGATGCTGGTGCTTCGGAACCATGGGCGGAGGAGCTATGAACTCCTCTTCCAGAACCTTTTTCTTGGGATCGTAGTGGGTGCCACCTGAGATAACCCGGGCAGCGACCCTATCAACCGGCGAGAGAGGTTCGTCATAGACCTTGTTGGCCTTCACACCCCCTCCCCAGCCGCAGGCGCGGCAGCTTTGATGGCCTTGCCAGCCAGCTCATGAGCCTCGTTCAGCGTGGTGCAGTTCACCCGCTTGCCCCAGGCATCGAATATGCCGTTCGAGCAGCACTGGCCGAACATCAGGTGGAACGCTTCCTCGTACTTCTGGAGAGCTGCTAGGAGCTTGTCACACTGCATGTCCCGGTGCCCTAGCTCGGCAGCGATCGCGCTCTTGCAGTTCAACCCCTCTCCGGTCATCGCCATGACGTGGCGCATGTAGTAGCCGCCGGCGTCGTCGAGCGCCTCAATGTCGCGCTCTCCGTACAGTTTACTCATACCTTCTCCTTAACCCGCTCGTACCCATGCTGGCACGGGCGAGGCCCGAACTGCCACCCGCCGAGTGGCTTGCGGCTCTGTTTGATTTTGACCTTGCGCAGGACGCCGGAGGCAACCAGCTTCTCCAGGCGATCCCGCACGTTCTTTTCCATGCCGTTGACGATGATGCAGGCACCCTCTTCCGCCAGTTGACGGACGGTCAGCCTGCGGTCGCCGAGCAGCTCCAGCAGCTTCTGGTTTTGCTCGGCGATAGTCATGCTTCACCCCGCTTGAACCCGGCGGCCAGGATGGCGTCGGCCAATTTCCCATCCGTGTCGTAATGGTTCATTTCTTCAACGATTACAGAAAGGAGCACATCCCGCTCGGTGCGGATGGGGCGGAACTCTGCTTTATCAAGGCTGCACAGGTTGGTACCTGCCCACACGGTATTTTCGTGGTAGCCCTTGATCGTCATGGTCGCCCAGTCGCGATCCCACAGCTTGGCCTGGCACTCGACCCCCACTGGCGGCAGCTCCCCGCGCTCAAACCAGTGCGCTTCGATGTACTTCTGGCCGCCACACACAGCAGCGTCGCGCTTGGTGAGCTCAGCATCGCAGAGCTGGTGCAGGTCGGCGAGCTCGTTGGCGGAGAACAGGCCTGGATTCTCGCGCAGCAGGCTCGATACCTTGAGAGCGAGATCTGCGGCCTCTTGAGATTTCCGCTCGATGTCACTCTGGCGCATTCTCTCGGCCCATTCGGCGATCGGCATGCCGGTGCCAGCTACAGCAACAGGCTGTTCGAGCTGAACAGTCTCGTTGGTCACGGTGACAGGATTGAACTCTGGCTCGAAGCTGTACTTCTCATCCATCAGCGCAGGCACGGCCGCCAGCACGTTCTGGGTGGCTTCTGTCAGGCGATCGGTTGCAGCGGCAACCGAAGCGGCTGAAGAAGCAACGTCAGAAAGGTCAGCAGGGCGAGCCACAACAGCAAATCCCTTCGCTACGGCCTCATCCAGTGTGCGGAAGGCGCTGCGCTTGACCCACCTCTCACCGTTCCAGTATCGGATGTGCGAGAAGTTCTGGTGCCACGGGCATTCCAGCTGGTCGCCACCGATGTGGTGGGTTGCTCCAGCCGGGGCGGTAGACCAGTCGATGTACCCAATGATCCCCATGGCTATATCGACGGGTGACTCTGGCACAGATTCAGGCCGACGCTCCAGCGTGTCGCGCCAGTCGCCGAGGACTTCGCCAAGCGGGCCCGCGGGGCCCAAAATCTTGTTAGCTTTCCACGTTACCGTGCCGAGCTCCCCGCACCTCAAGAACAGCCAGCGGCCATTATCGCACTGCGCCATGTGTGTAACCCACTCCGGCGCATCCACCCAGCTCGGCTTGTTCTGCAGCTCGGCGCGGCGGGCCAGCCACTGGTCTTTCGTGAACCAGTAGCGCGCGGCGCTGGGTTGGGGCTCGTGTGAGAAAAAGCCAAAGACATGGCCAGCCAAATTGTCCCTGGCGATGTGCGTGGCACCAGGAAGCGCTATCCACCGGGGCAAATTCCGCGCCAGCCAGGTCAAGTCATCCTCGGCAGGCTGTGCCCGCTCAGCAGGAATAGCCTCCAGCCTGCCAAGCGGGCAGCTATTAGCCAGATCCTCGATCGACTTGTGAACGGATGCGCACCACGACCCTTGCTGCCAGCGATACAAGCCTTGTTCAGCCTGGCAATACCAATCCACGTTGTTGGCATGCTCGTAGCGGTGGGTGGCGCCGGTGGGCGCCTTGTCGTTGATGTTGCTCATGCTGCACCGCCTTTGGCCTTGGCTATCGCCACATCAATGCGCTCCATGGCCTCGTCGTCGCTGCCGTTCGCCGCCTCCGGGTATGTCTCCTGGTACCAGGCCAGGCCGGTGCGGGCTTCTTCCAGGGCTGCCAGCAGATCGTCTCGCTGCTGCTCCAGCAGATTGAATCGGCCTTTCAGCTCCCTCTTTTCCAGTGCGGCCCAGAAATCTTGCAATGCTTCCCAGAAAGACGGGGCAGCATGAATAAGGTGCCATATCACCATATCGGTTTTGCCGGATTCGGTTACATCGGTCTGGCGGAAAGCCTTATGCAACCACTCAGGATCGCGCTGCTCGAACAGGGGCTCGATGCACTCCGCGTTCAGCTCCAACACGATTGCCAGAGCCTTGTCGGCCTCGAAAACCGCCGCACGGCGATAGCGCTCGATGAAATTATCAACCAGTGGTGTCTTGCTCATGCTGCCTCCTCGGCGCTGATGTGTTCTTGCTCCCATGCCTTGACCGCCAGCTCACAGGCGTAGATCGCCTGCCCGACCAGCTTCTCACCAAGACCCTTGATGTTGTCGAGCTTGCCGCCCTGGTGGCTCATCACCTTGTAGAGGGTGTCGAGCTCGGCGCCTTCCAGCAGGTTGATGATGCGGGATGACAGCCCCAGCTCGTGGATGCTGACGGTCTGCGCCCACTCGGCCCGGGCCTGCAGGTGCGGGTGGCTCTTCTCCAGCGCCTCCAGCATGAAGGCGTTGATGGCCTCGGTCATTTCCTTGGGTGCCTTGTCGCCCCACGGCTTCGGGTAGACCACGTTCAGCCACTGGCCGATCATGACAGCGCAGCCGCCGCCGTCCTGCCGCATGGCGTGGACCTTCCAGTTCAGGTCGTTGACCAGGTACGAGAGGGAGGAGCGCAGGCCATGGTCCACCACGTAGACGTTCCAGCCCACCCCATCGGCGCCATAGAAGGTTTGGTTGAAGTAGCGGAACCAGATCGCTTTGACGTCGCGGTTTTGCTCAAGCTCTGCGATGGCCTCTGCCCGGCGGTTCAGCTCCGCGTCCTGGCTGTTGCAGGCAGAGATCACCTCCTTGAGGCGCACCTCGAGGCCCAGCACCTCCTTGCGATAGTTGGCCTCATTGGCCTTGTGCTTGACGATGGCAGCGCGCAGCTCTTCGAGCGTCTTGTCCTTCTCCTTGATGCGGTTCTTCATGCCTGCCGGATCCAGCTCCTTGAGCGCCTTGAGCTCGCGCTCCAGCTGGCGGACGGTGACCTTGGACGCCTCCAGTTTGGACCCTGCGCTGTTGGCTTCGCGCTGGGCGTTGAACAGCTGGCTCTCCAGCTCCTCGACCTGCAAGCGGATCCCGGCTTGTTGCTCGTCCGCCAGTCGGCCGGCATCGGCCAGCTGGTCACGCAGGGAGGCGCGGGCAGCCTCGGAGGTGTTCAGTTCCTGGTCGCGCTTCTCCAGCTCATCGATCAGCGCGTTGAACTCGTCCACCTGCTCATTGCAGGCGTCGACCACCATTTTGAAGTTGGCAGTGACGATGGGTTCCAGGCCGGCGACAGCCATCTTGCAGGTGTCGGCTGGCATGTCTGCCAACAGGCGGATCTGGCTGGTGATGGTGTTCAGGGCCAGATTTGCCGCCTGGCTCGGGTTGATCTTCTGCTCGGTACTCACTCACTTTCCTTAGAGGCGCAGCGCGCCTCCTTGATGCTTAGTAGATACGGTCAGCCTTGAGGATGACCACGGAGACGGATGCGCCGTCGAATTCGTTGTCGAACACCTGAGACCATTCGCAGGTGAAGCCGGTCAGGGTGAACTTGTTCTTGGCTGAGGCTGGCAGGATGGCTACCAAGCGCCCGCCGCACATGGTGGCCGCGTGCTCGACGTGGGCCTGCCAGCGCCCATCGCTGAACGGCGGATTCATGACTACGCGGTCGTACTTCCCGGTGGTGTGCCACTGCAGGAAGTCTGCGCGCTCGGTGTAGTAGCCCTTGGACTTCAGGATCTCGCAGTGAACCTTGCTCAGCTCAACGCATACGGCCTGCTCCTTCGGCATGAAGTCGGCCAGCCCACCCTGGCCAGCGCTCGGCTCCAAGCATGTGTGCCCTGGCTCGATCTCGGCCATCTCAACTGCCAGCCGGGCCAGCTTCTCCGGCGTGGGATAAAACTGATGGCTCTTGTGGTCAGGGATGCACCCGGAGGTGATGACGTGATCCAGCACCTCGCGGAAGTCATAGTCGAACTCGAACCACTCGTAGCTGTTCTTGCTCATGCGCACCGCACCGATCGCACCCAGCACCTTCGCCACCTCAGCACGCACGGCCTTATCATCGCAGTAGCGGAACTCCAGGCTGTTGCGGTTGGTGGTCACCGGCTGCATCACCTCGCGGTAACCGTTCTGGTATGGAGTGGTGCGAACACTTTGCATCTCGGCAATGGCGCGCACCACTGCGAACGGCAGCGGGCGCTCCATCATCACGAAGTCCTTAAGTTTCTTCTTCGGCTTCTGGCGGAACTCAGCCGGGATCGCCATGGGGTACATGCTGGCCAGCACGCAATTCAGCTTCCACGCCATGTCTGGGTGGATCTCAAAGTGCGCGGTTCCCTTCATGTAGGTGCGGATCCGCATCGCGCCGCCGTCGATGGTCATCCACTGGCCCGAGTTGCGATTGGCTGCGGCCAGCATCTGGTCAGTGTTCTGCCAGTTCGGTTCATCCTCACGGCCCATGAACTTGGCAATCACCTGGCGCAGGTCGTTGATGTACTCCTTGCGGTGCGCCACATAGATGATCATCCGCTTGCTGAAACCCTGCGGCTGGTTGGTGACGTGCTCCCCAGACAGGTTCTGGAAGATGCCGTCCACGCGCTCGCCGAAGAACTTGTGCCGGCTGGCCAGCAGGTCCATCAGGGTTGAGCGCACGGTGTCCTCTTCGAACTCCGGCGTCTGCTTCTCGCTGATCTGCTTGTTCCACTCATCCCGGCGCTTGGCCGGCATGTAGTCGTAGACATCGGTCAGCTGCATGGCCTGCTGCCAGTAGTCTGCATTGAGCTGGGCGATGGCGCCATCAACCTGGAAGATTACATCCACACAACGAAGGTAGCGCTCGTTGCCGTCTCTGTTTCCGTTTAGGAAGTAAGAGATTGCAGCAGAGTTATTCCCGCCACGGATAAACAGGTCTACTGCCTCAATGTTGGCGCGCATGGCCTTGTAGCGGCCGATCAGCCCGTCAACCATGTCGGCAGAGACCGGGGCGAAGAACTGAGCCCCATCGACCACCTCGCCGTGCAGGTCTTTTACCGGGGCGTTCACTTGCGGCCACCCCTGCGATTGGCGCGGCCTGCCTGCTGGGTGAACAGGTCGTAGTTGCTGTCGCTCTTGCGGCCGGAGTACGGCTTAACCGGTTGCAGGCCGGACATCACACCCCAGACCCGGGAGCAGGCATCGTGGTAGCGGTTGTCGCGGATGCTGTTCTTGAAGTTGTTGTAGCCGATACCCATCACTGCCTCGGCCATTGCCTGGGCCACCAGCTCACGCGGGATGAAGGCGCGGAACAGATAGTCGCCGGAGGCATCACGGATCACCTTGGCATCAGGGAACACCGCCTCGATGTGGCCTTCCACGCGAGCGCGGACCACCAGGTTGGCCGGGTCAGGTGCTTTATCTACTACGGACAGGAAGCTGTTGTTCAGGAATACCCACATAAATGAAAACCCCGCAAGTTGTTTGACTTTACGAGGTTAGATTAATCAAAAAATATCAATGTGACAATAGATCGTTTCACTCTTTTTTGTCTGTGGCTTTACCCGCACCAATACTTTCGGCGATCGGGTGGTCCGGCCACATATTCAGTAAGTCGTACATCTTTTCTTTCGGGACAAGGCTGACTGCTTGCGTTTCCCAGCCTGACGCCGTGGGGTCACCGCCAACGCGTCTGGCCCGGTACATCCTGGCCACTGAGGTTGTGCGTTCGAAGTCTCCGATCAGGCCGGTGATCTCCACCTTGAGGCCGGATTCCTCGAATGCCTCTTTGATGGCGTTGGCCTGCAGTGAGAGTTCGGGCTCAGCAGTCCCTTTAGGGAAGCTGGCATCGTAGCCGCCGAACTGGTTGGTAGGGTGGATCAGCCAGACCCGGCCATCCGGCTCCTCGATGATGACGCCGGAGCTCGCCTTCTTGCCATCAGGCAGGTGAAACTTTGGCTCGTGCAGGGCGTCGTTCACCCCGTCCACGTAGTCCCAGCCCTCCAGCGTTCTAGGGTGGTCCTTCCACTGGCGGATAGGGATCCCGTTGATGGACATCGGCACATCCCCATTCGGCACGAACGTGGCCACCGCCTTCGGGTTGTGCCAGGTGGTGTGGGACGAGGGGTGCGTCGGGCTCTTGATCTGCACGGAACTGCCGTTTTCGCTCAGGCGCGGGTGGTGGACTACGGGAGCTCGCGGCGCAGCGCCTGGGCCATCTTTGCGCTCGTGAGGTGGGACGTAGGTGCCGTCTTTGCGGCTGTAGCCCTTGATGTGGGCCTTCATGAGATCCATTAACGCAGCCCCAAAATCAGGTTGGCAGTGTCATCGAGCATTTCCTGGGTGTGGTGCTCGGCATCTTCGTCGGTAACCCGGCCTGCCTCATGACTGGCCGCCAGGCTGGAGAGGGAGGTTCCGACCGTGAGGAACAGCAGCTCGCCCGGGTCGTTCACGCCCTCGACAGCCGGCACGACCAGCTTGATGCGGCGCCCAAGGCGGGTGTCGCAGTTCCACGGCAGGGCGAAGTAGTCCTTGTCGCGGCCCATGACAATGGCCCCGTAGTCGCGTGCCAGATCGCGGATGCGGGCCTGCGCCTCCTGGCCGGTCAGCTTGTCCTCCAGGTACTCGCGACGCACCGCCACGACATCGGCGCCGAACTTCGAAACCAGATCGCGCACCACGTCGGCATTACCCAGGGATGGGCGCGGGTCCATGCTGAACCCGAGATCTTCCTCGCGGCCGCGATCGGCGGCACGCTCTGGGGTTCCCTCAATCTCGCGCTTATCGGTCATCGTAAATTCCTCAAATAATGGACATTATAACCCAAGGTCAGGCGGCAGCATAAGCACTTCAAGCTCCAGTCGCTCGCCGCCCCCCTTCTCGCTGGGCACCATCTTCCGCTCGAGGATGACGAACCGGCTATTGGGCAGGGTGGTGATCTCCTTCTCGCCGGCGAACTTGCCAGACCCGAAGCTCTCCACCGCCTTGGCCCCCTTCGCATAGCGGATGGTGACCCGGTGCTTGCCGAAGCCAGATGTGGCCGTCGGTGAGTAGGAGGTACACATCGGGCCTGTGGCCTGGAACACCGACCCCTCCGGCGCGCTCATGATCTTCTTCACCATCTCGTCGGACATGTTCTGCCAGCGGTACAACCCGGTCCCCTCCGGCTGCTCGGTGGCGAACTCCAGCGCAGCCTGGGCCACGTCTGCCAGCTTGTTGCCCGAGTGGTCAGTTTCCTTGCCATCACGGAACAGGTCGTTGTAGCTGCCAGACGCCTGCACCGAGTGGACGAAGTGCTTCGCCAGCTTCGATGCCTCCTTGAACTTGTCGTAGGCAGAGGCGATCGCCTGCTGGGTGAAATTCACCAGTTTCTTGGGCTTGAACTTCTCGGCGCCGTGGACGCCACCCAGCACCACCCAGAAACCCAGCTTCTCGTTGGAGTGAACCGCGCCGACGGTTGTGCCGAACTTCTTCGGCGGGAAGGCCATCTCCAGCTCATCCAACGTGTTCACGTCGGACTCCTGGAAGATCTTCAGGGGCTGCGGCGGGTTGGCGATTTCGTCCAGCAGCTGCACCAGGTCGGCGTGGTATTGGACCACATGCTTCGACGGGTGCTCGCTGATGGGCTTGGGTTCACCGACCGGCTGCCCGGAGTCCTTATCAACAGGCTGGAACTTGTATTCCTTCAGCTTGGTGAGGTTGCCGGTCTTGGCGATCGACAGCACCTCATCCTCGACCTTCTGGTTGGCCTCGTTGACGTGCGCCTTCGATGACAGCGGCTGGCTTGGGCCGTTCCAGTTCGCGAAGTCGTGCCGCTTCGGCAGCTGGTCGTCCTTCACCGGCAGGTTGTTCGGGTCCAGGCGCTTCTTGGTCTGCTTGGCAGCCTTCGGGTACTTGGCCAGCAGGTCGTTCTTGCGGGCGATCAGCGTGTCGGCCAGGGCCTTGCGCTCGGCCTTCGTGCCCGGGCCGTTGGTGTTGACCAGGATCCGGATCTGCGCGTCGGAGATCTGCGCCACCTTGGCGACCGATGCGGTGATGTCAGCCTGTGACATGCCGCCGAACACCGCCGCAGCCTGCGGGTTGAGCTTCTTGTCTCGCAGGCTATCCAGCTCGGTCACCGTGTCGCCGAACGCCTTCTTGCCGCCCTGAGCGCGGTACATGAGCGAGCCGCCAGCATCGACGCGCATGGCGTTGCCCTTCTCGTCCACCTGCAGGTTGTCGAAGCCGAGGCCGACCACATCCCAGTTCGCCAGCCAGGCGTCTGCCGCAAAGCCGGCGAGCACGCCCGGGGTGTTGGAGAGCTCCTTGGCGGTGACCTTCTTGACGTCCTGCCAGCGGCTGGCGATGCCAACCTTGCCATCCTTGGTGACCAGCTTCGCGTCCTGCGCGTTCAGGCCAAGCGCGGTGTAGAGTTTGGCTGCCAGCACCTCCGCCTTCGCGGTGTCCTGGTCTGCCGGGAACTTGCAGTACCACTCCACGCCGTCCTGGTCCTTGAACTTGCCGCCCGGGTTCGAGCCGCCCTGGCCGCCGGTCTGCGTCCAGTGGTCCATGCTCTCGAGCTCCTTCGCCGGCTCTGGTGCCTCAGCAGGAGCTGGAGCAGCCTTGGCCGCCTTCGGTGCAGGCTTGGGTTTCGGTACCGCACCGGCCGATGCCTTGAGCTCGTCAACGAACTTGGCGAAGTTGGCAAAGGCCGGGCTCTTGCTGGTAATGGTCGCCTTGCCGATCTTGATGCCGTTGATATGGACTGTGACCGCACCGGTTTTGTGGTTGGTCAGCACCCCCTTGAAGCCTGCCTTCCCCTCTGCAGAGATCTTGGCTTTCAGGGCTTCGGCGGCCTCAGCGAACATTTTGGCGTGCTGCTGGCTCACCCCTTCGAAGGTGGGGATCTCGACATCTGCCGGGGTGGCAGGGGCCGGCTTCTCAGCAGCTGGGCTGTCCTCGCCCTGCTTGTGCCAGCGGCCGTTGTGGAACACCAACATGCCGTCGGCGCCCTGCTTGGTCTCGCCTTCCTGGGGGCCGTCGTTTTCAGTGCCGCCTTGCTGTGACTGCGTATAAGCCAGCGCCTCCTTGGCGTACTTATTGATCGCTTTAGGGCCATCAGTGACTAAGCCCTCAGTCATCTCAATCACATTCTGTAATTTCTCGATGTTACCGTCGTTCATAGCCTGGGTAACAAGGTCAACCTCGGTCTTCCAGCCTGCGCTTTTCACGCTCGGCTCAGCAGGTTTTGATGGCCCCGCAGCAGGAGCAACCGCTTCCTGAGCCTGATTACCCTTGGCTTGGCGCAGAAGAGCCTTCGCATACTCCAGCGCTGACTTTCCGTTATCTGATTTGACTTCGGTGTTCTCGATGTAATCAGTCAGCCAAGGAATGTCGTTTTTGAATCCTTCAATCTTGTCTACGTGCAGCGCCCACGGCGTGCCTGCCGGGTGCTCTGGCTTGACAGGCGCGGTTGGCTCATCTGCTTTCGACTGCTCTGGTGCCGGAGCCTGTTCAGGGGTGGCGTCAGGGGCTTGTGCGGCCGGTGCCGCCGATTCCTCGAGCGCCGCCAGAGCAGTCTGGGCCAGCAGGTTTTGCTTCTTGCCGTAAGTGTTGACCCCGGCCTTGAAGTTCTTCAGCCCCTCGATGTCGCCGGCTTCGGCCATCGCCTTGATGTGCGCGACCTTGCCGTTGTGGCTCTTGGCGTTCTTGTTGCTGTCCGGCAGCAGCATCTTGTCCCATGGGATCTGGGCCAGCTTGTCGCTCGCCGGTGATACTCTACCGGTTTTGTCGCTCACATCTTCCGGTTTTTGAGACGCAACCGGCTTCTGCTCAGACTGCTTGGGCTGCTCCACCGCGGCCTCGAGCTTGGAGACCAGCGCCTGGTCCTCCTTCTGCTCAGCGGCAGGCAGATCAGACTGCTGCGCGTCCTCCTTGAGGTGGTCGATCGCAGCGTTGAGGGCGGCGTCCTTATTGGCCTCTGGCGCCGGCTTCGGCTGCTCGGCATCCTGGGTGCCACCCTGCACCATCGCGATCGCCGCCTGGTGCAGCGCCATCAGCTTCTTGCTGTTCTCGGTCTTGCCCTTCCATGACTGACCCTTTTCGGTTGGCATGGATTGCAGAGCTGTCAGGTCTCCAGCTTCGGCCGCGTCGATGATCTTCTTGGCAGTCTTCTCGTAGTGGGCCTTCACGCCCTTGGCTTGCTTGCCTTCGGTGAACTCGGGCATGGAGAAGGATGAGCTGGCCTCGCCCTTGTCGGACGGTGCCGGAACTGTTTCAGCGCTTACGCTTTTTGCTGGCTGATCAGATGGTTTCTTGGCGGCCTTCTCCTCCTGGTGCGCCTTGTCGGCCGCCATCAGGCCACCGAGCTCTTTGGCAGTATCGCCGAGCTCAGGCTTCTCCCCGGCCTCAATCTCCGGCGCGGTCTGCACTGCAGCGTGCGCGCCAGCCTTCTGGCCCGGGGTGACTTTGTGCTCGCTGCCCAGCAGCCCGAGGACGTGGTTGGCGATGATGACGAGCTTCTTGCCGTAGGTGTTCGTGCCGTAGCCAGATCCCAGGATCCCGGTCACGTCGCCATTGGCGGCCGCTACCTTGAGCTGGTCCAGCTGCTTGTTGAAGGTGCCTGCGTTGGTGTTGGTGTCAGGCAGCTTGAGCTGACCCCACTCATGCTCGGCCAGTGTCTCCTTCTGCACCGGCTTGCCAGCAGCGTGCGGGTGAGCCGACACGGGCGCGCCCTTGGGGGCTGGCTTGTCCTGCTTGATGGAGTGCCAGCGACCACCCTGCAGGTAATATCCAGCCTGGTGGGCAAATTTCGTGGATTTCAGGAGCAGCAAGCGCATAAAGGGAACCGGTCAGAAAACATGATGCTCAATCGTCGCATCACGACCCCGGCTTGGGCACTTTGCGCCCTATGAGCGCCCACTCATCATGATGGAAACGGCAACACGCTGATCTGCATTGCCGTTTCTGCTTTGGCCGTCTGATTTGGTATCTGATCTGCTACTCACCAGAGTTCCGATACACGGATGGCTTCACACCAGTGACGGCCTTGAACACTGTGCAGAAGTGGCTCTGGCTGCAGAACCCGCAGGCCAGCGCTATTGTCACCAGGCTGTCCTTTGTCGATCGCAGCATTTGCTTCGCAAACTCGACACGGCGAAATGAGATGTACTGCAGCGGAGTCATACCCATGCCGTTTTTGAACTTCCGACAGAAGTGATAGATGCTCAGGTTCGCCACCTCCGCCAGCTCGGCCAGGGTGATCTGCCTGCTGATGTTGTCGTCGATGTAGGACAACACGCGGCGCCGGCGCATCTGACTGATGCCGTACTGGATCGCCTTGAAAGCGGTGGTTGAGTTTGGAGATAACTCGCGGATGACTGCGAGCACGAGAGAGATCGACGCAGACTCGACCAGCAGCGGCCACTCGCGGTACTCCACGTCCTTCACGATACCGGCCAAACCCATGCCCATATTCCAGGTGGCCTGAGACGTTACGTCGTGGAACGTGAAGTCAATCTGGCTGAAGTCGATGTGGTCACGCGCTGCCCGCTCGAACAACTCGCCTTTCAGACGGATGACAGTCTCGTTGTATGGTGTGTGCGCGTCGAAGGTGAGAACTGACTCTGCCGGGATGAACAGCACGTTCCCTCTGTTCCACGCGGTGTTCAGCCGATGCCCCTGCCACCTTCCATCCATGACATAGGGGCTCTCGAATAGGGTAACGATGTGCTGCGGGTAGTAGGCGCCTCGAACGCCGTCGCAGATCTTCACATCGAAGATCTCGACGCCGTTGAGGCTGTACCCGGTAACCGTGAGGTTCCCCAGCCCCGCTTCATTGTGGTTGATGCGCTCCGTTGCCTGCGGAACGTTACTGCCTAACGATGCCCTCAAAATGGTCTCCATGCCTAAATTGAAGGCTTGGCAGTAATCAGAGAGGCGTCACGGGGTGAACAGTCGCAGGTGCCACTTTGCTGCATAGCAGCATAAGCGAAATCGCACGAAACCCTTTAAATCCTTGGATTCGATCACGATAATGCCGCGCCTATCTCGCACCTGCACAATCACGGGGTTGACCAGCACCCCATACCTTGATCCACGGCTTTTGCAGCCGAATCACCAGCTAAGCCCTTGCAAACAAACGTGTTTTCCTTTGTTTCCTATGGCTTGGCTGAAATACCTGTGACTTAAAGCCGTGGAAAACCAGTTCCTGTATCAACCGTTCCAGCGAATCAGCGCGCTATCGGACATCCTTCACCCGGGCGCCGAACCGCTCGACGGCCGCCAGGAGCGCAGAGGCACAATCCCGGCAGTCGTTGGTCAGGTAGGGGAAGCGGTGGCCATCATGGAAGACGACCTCCCACTTGGCCATGCCGTCGGTCTGGCGGCGGGGGTCCTGCCGGGCAGCAGCCAGGGCCTGCTGCTGCTCCGGGGTGAGGGAGAATGACTTCGGCATCATGCACCCCCATCAAGCCGCACGAAGCAGCGCCTCGATTACCCGTGCTCCGGCGACGGGTGGCACTGCATTCCCTGCCATGTGAACGGTCAGCTTGTGGTTGTTCGGCCGCAGGGTGCCTTCCGGGAATGACATCGCACGCAGGTTCTCGTCTGCGCTCAGCATCCGCATATCGTCCCCGCGCACAACTGCCCAGCGGTCACGGGTGGTGATGGTACCGATGGGGCGATCAAAGCTTCTGCCGGTAAGCCCAGACCCATTGCCGTAGTACGGGATCAGGAAGGTGTCGGTGCCGAGATCAAGCCGACCTCGATTGATGCGCTGCAGGGTGGCCTTGGCGCGGCCTGGCTTGTTGATGGGAGACCACCGCCCAGCATTCAGATCGATGAACGACGAGGCCGCCACATGTTCGAGCCTTGGCAGATTCAGTTTCAGCTTGGTGCGGCTCTTGGTGCAGACCAGGAACATGCGCACCCGGTTCTGAGGAACGCCGAGATCTGCGCAGTCTTCGACATGGACGGACACCTGGTAGCCCAGGGCGTTCATTGCGGCCTCCCAGGCAGGGTACAGAGCCCACTCCAGGAACTCCTTCACGTTCTCCACGACCGCCATTTCAGAGCGATGGAACTCGAGGGCAGACACCACTGCCCAGGCGGTTGAGCGGCTGGCGTCGTGCTGAGGGTTACCGTTGGCCTTGCCTCGCGCCTTGCTGTGCCCCTGGCAGCATGGAGAAGCCAGAAGCAGATCATGACGCGGCACCTTGGTCCAATCGGCCTGATGCAGATCCTGGCACTCATGGATGGCGCCAGGGTGGTTTGCGCTGTGCCATTCAACAGCAACAGGCCAATGGTTGGCAGCCCACAGAACTTCAACACCAGCCATACGCGCCCCGGTGGACCACCCACCGAGACCGGCGAACAAATCAATCGCAGTTATCATACGTCCCCCGCCACGTTTGCCGTGGCTTGTTGTTTGTCATAACCCCAGCAGCGCTGGGCCATGTTTCCCGTGAGTTATCGGGATGCAGAGAGTGTAACTTAGTTGCTCAAATATGAGCAAGTAATTTCATGATTGCGCCCCATGTGCGCCCAGCGAAAACCGGGCGCAATGCAAGTGTTTGAAGTTGAAGCGGTGATTAAATGCGGCCGTCTGACTTCGTGTCTGATCCCAACTCCTGGAACAGCTGACCGGTCTTCGCATGCACCGCTGTCCGGCCGGTGTACTCTTGCCACCGGCGCACAATCACATCCACGAACTTCGGATCCAGCTCCATGAGGCGCGAGCTCATCCCAAGCCGGTCTGAAGCTATGAGCGTGGTGCCAGAGCCACCGAAGGCATCAACCACGATATCGCCGCTCCTGGCGGACGCCTGCAGCATCCGCTCCACCAGGCCGACGGGCTTCATGGTTGGATGGGATTCTGACCGCTTCGGCTTCTCGTGGAAGATGACCGAGGACGGGTGCTCTTCCAGCTGCACGTCGCCGGAGACGATCAGCACAGTGTCGCCGCTCCTGACAGCCCAGCGGCCGTCCTCCAGCTTCGTTACCGGCCCGCCCTCGCCGTGCTCAAGGACCGTTGTCAGCTTCCTGCCGCCGTACCAGCGGTGCTTGCTGCCCGGCTTCCACCCGTACAGGATCGGCTCGTGCATCCACTGGTAATCCGACCGGCCAAGCACCAGGGCGTTCTTCCGCCAGATGAGGCAACCTGACAGCTTGAAGCCGGCCTCCATGAAGGCGGACCGGAAGTTAAGCCCCTCGGTGTCAGCGTGGGCCACGTAGATCGGCGCCCCGCCCTTCATGACCGTGAACAGCGAGATGTAGGCATCCAGGAGGAACTGCCGGAATTCGCCGTCCTTCATGTCATCGTTCTTGATCTTCCCGGCGAGCTTCGACTCGTAGGCCACGTTGTAGGGCGGGTCAGTCCAGCAGATGTCCGCCTTCTCGCCCTGCATCAGGCAGTCCCAGGCTGCCACGTCGAGAGACGAGCCGCACATCACCCGGTGGGCACCCAGGATCCACACATCACCCAGGACTGATACGGTCTGCTCCTGCACGTCTGGCACGTCATCCGGATCGGTATCCGGCTCTGGAAGAGTTGTCTCGCCCAGCAGCTCATCCAGTTCCTCGTCGGAGAACCCGGTCAGATCCAGGTCGAAGTCCGCGTCCTTCAGATCCTGGAGCTCGATGCGCAGCAGCTCATCATCCCACCCGGCATTCAGCGCGAGCTTGTTGTCGGCAATGATGTAAGCGCGGCGCTGGGCAGGAGACCAGCCAGTGCAATCAACGACAGGCACCATCCCTATAGGGATCGGTGACCCGTTCGGGAACTTCACCTGTTGACCGTGCTGGTACAGCTCGGCGGCGGCAACTGTGCGGCCGTGGCCAGCGACAATCCCCATGTCATCGGCAAGGACGCTGTTTGTCCATCCGAACTCCACCAGCGACGCCTTGATCTGCGTTATCTGCGCTGGCGAGTGGGTTCTGGCGTTTCTGGCGTAAGCAACTAGGGATTCGATGGGAACGAGACGGATCTGAGGAATATTTGGGGTAGACACGGCACCATCCATGAAAAAACGAGGCGCTTGGCCCCGTCTCTGGATTTACTGTCACGACCTTGGACCCGGTGAATTCGCTTCGGTGCGCCCTATTCGCGCCCTGAATACCAAAGAGAAACGGCAACCCGTTGATATGGATTGCCGTTTTTACTGTGAGCGTCTGATTCAGAATCTGATCGCGCTAGAAAATGTCAGGCCCGTCATCCTGCAGGAGTGGCCCGGTCTTGCGCTCCTCCCCCTCCTCGGGGAACGGCTCACCGGTGACGGCATGCACGGCGCGGCGCCCGGTCCAGTCCTGCCAGCGGCGGACAATCACGTCGACGAACCGCGGCGACAGCTCCATCAGCCTGGCGCACATGCCCAGCCGATCGGCGGCCAGCAGCGTCGACCCCGAACCGCCAAAGGCATCGGCCACGATGTCACCGCCCCGGGCCGAGTTGCGCAGCATGCGCTCGATGAGCTCCACCGGCTTCTGGGTCGGGTGCAGGCCGGACTTCTCCGGCTTCGGCACGTTGAAGATGCTCGTCGGGCTCTCGCTGAGTGTGGCCTCGCCATCCACCACCAGGACGCTGTCGCCCACGCGGATGAGCCAGCGCCCCTCCTCGTCGCGGGAGATCAGCCCGCCCTCGCCTATCTCCATGACGGTGGTCTGCTTGCGGCCGCCGTGCCACTTGTGCCGGCTCCCCTTCTTCCAACCATAGAGCACCGGCTCATGGATGGGTTGGAAGTCTGCCATGCCCAGCACGATCTGGTTCTTCTTCCACACCAGCATCTGGCTGAAGTGCAGGCCCGCCTTTTCAAACTGCTCGCGGAACTGGTGAGCCGCCTTGTCGGAGTGGGCCACGTAGATCGGCGCCCCGGGCTGCATGACGGCGAACAGGCTGGAGAAGGCACCGGCCAGCAGCTGCTCGAACTCCTCCTCGGTCATCTTGTCGTTGGCGATCGAGCCGGTGGCGAAGCGCTCCCCGCCCAGGGTCTTGTCCAGCAGGCGGTTCTTGCGGCCCACGTCGACGTTGTAGGGCGGGTCAGTCCAGACCACATCAGCGCTCTCGCCCTGCATCAGCTGGTCCCAGGCACTCAGGTCGATCGAGTCGCCACAGTGAACGCGGTGGGCGCCCAGCACCCATGTATCGCCCAGCCGGCTGACTGGCTCATCCGGCAGATCTGGCGCCGCGTCGGGATCCTTGTCCTCCGGCAGTGTCAGCTCCTCCTCGCGCAGCAGGTCGGCCAGCTCGTTCTCGTCGAAGCCGATCACATCCAGGTCAAACCCGGCCGCGTCCAGATCCTTGAGCTCGAGGCTCAGCAGGTCTTCATCCCAGCCGGCGTTCAGGGCCAGCTTGTTGTCGGCGATGATGTACGCCTTGCGCTGCTCAACGCTCCACCCGGTGCAGTCCACAACCGGCACCTGGCCGATGGGGATGGGCGTGCCATTCGGGAACAGGATCTGCTCACCCTTCCGGTACAGCTCCTCGGCGGCCAGCACGCGGCCATGCCCGGCCACAATGCCCAGGTCATCCGCCAGAATGGGGTTGGTCCAGCCGAACTCCAGCATGGAGCGCTTGATCTGCTCCACCTGCACCTTGGAGTGAGTGCGGGTGTTGCGGGCGTAAGGTATCAGCGTCTCGATGTCCTTGAGCCGGATCTGCGGGATAGCCTCTGGCCGGAATCCCAGCATCTTCTTGATGTCTTTGTTCATGCTTACTCGCGCTCGATGACGACTTGGACTTTGGTCGCGCCGTCAGGGCCGGAGTCGATGCCCCACGCCTTGCGCTCGCCGTCTTGGATCAGTTTCAGGGTCTCGGAGGTAATCTTGGCCAACTTCGCCTTGTTGAAGTCGCGGGCCTTCACAGCCTCGTTCACCAGACCACGGGGGATCCCCCACTCCTTGCGGTGGCGCTCAAGCACCTTGGCGCGCAGCTCGACCGCTGTCTCTTCGGCGGTCTCGTCCATCACCTGCTTCTGCTGCTCAGTGGTGATCTCGGGGCCTAGCTCGGACAGCTTGCCCTTGTAGCCATCAGCCACGGCCTGGGCGCGCTCGCTCATGTTGTCGGTGCGCTTCGCCCACTTCTCGCCAGTGCCGGTGTCGCCGCCCTTGCTCCACTTGTCGAGCGTTGCGTAGGGGACGCCCATCTCTTCGGCGACCTGCTTCTTGGTGATGGTGGGGTCGCCCTCGTAGAGGGCTCTGGCGGCCGCAATCACATCATCGCCGTACTTGGACTTGCGGGAGGATCGCGCATCGATAACGGTCTGCCCGGCAGCGGTTTTGTTGCGGGCAGATGGGGCTCGCGGCTTCCTTGAAGCGGGCTTCCGTGCAGGAGGTTTCTTGTTAGATTCGGTCATAAAAAAAGCCCGGTAGAGTTTACCGGGCAGCGTGGCATCACGACTAAATTTGAGGTAGCGGCTAGATCTTGCAGCCTTCGCAGTCGTCCTCTCCGCTAGTTGGCAGAGGCTGGGCATCAGCCTTCTCGCTGGCCAACTTCTCGGCCGCGTCGAAGTCGGTCTGTTCGAGGAACTGGGTCAGGTCGTCGGCTTCTGGAGTGGCGATTGCCTGTGCTGGCTGCTCAGTAAACAGCAAGCCAAGCGCGTAACGGATTACCTCCTTGTCTCGGCGGTCGAGCATCTTCGCCAGAGCGTAGTGGCTGCCAAACTCAATGCGCCCCTGTTCAGTTTCGCTTCCGCCGTAGTCAGAGATCCAGTCCTTCAGCGTGTTCTTGGTCTTGTCATAGACAATCCGGTTGATGTGCGCCTTCAGGAGGTCGTAGCGCTCCCAGTCAACATTGGGGCGCTCTGACAGGACATCCTTGGCGGCATTGGTCATCTCAGGAGCAATCGGTCGCGGCCAGAAGTAGTCACCAGTGGATTGCAGATTCTGCAAGGCGAAGGCCGCGTCAGATACCTTAGAAATCAGCATGGTCTGGTGCTCCCCGGCCGGCAGCCGCTCGATGGCTTGGCACAGTGCGCGGGCCTGTTCCAGCAGCTCGGGGCCGCCGAAGGGTCCGACCTCGCACTCCCCCTGCCCTGAGAAGCAATTAACGCACGGGCGCTCGTCGGTGCAGGTGGGTTTGGCCTGAGACAGCGAGCAGTCGCACGGACCCAGCAGCTCATGAACGCCGCGGTTGTTGGTGGAGCAGTCGGAGTCGTGCTGCGGCGGCCACTCACAACCGGGCTTGCCACAGAAAGGGGTTTTGATCCCTGTGGTGCATTTGCACATTGTCAGTCCTTAGCCGTTTCCGGCGTGGTTGGTTGTTTTAATTGTCGCAGTGCAGAGGCCGCGATCTGAACCTGCTCATCGGCTGAAACCCCATTGTCGACGCCGGTCTGAATGTCCTCATCGAGCTTGGCTAGTGTCACTCCCTCCCTGGTTAGGCACTCGTTTACAAGCCAATTGCGGTCGCTTTCTTCCATCCAGTCTTCGAACAGCACATCGAACATTTGGGCGAGGTGGTCGCCATAGCGCAGCGTCTTGAGTTCTTCGCGGTAGCTCACTTTTGGTCCTTAGCCTGCTCGGCAGGCTGGTTGCAGATCTGGCGCCCCTGGCTATCCAGCCGTGGAGTGATGCCGCCACCGGAAGTGCTCAGGTACTGGCACCCGGTCATCGCGTCGGTGTGGAGCTTCAGGCCGGAGCGATCGGTGCGGCTGATGTCGGTGGAGTCGGTCGGCTGGCAACGGCTAAGTGCCGCAACAAATACGCTAGCGGCCACAATCCAGATGAGCGCCAGCTTAATCGCCTGAGCCACCCCAGCCTTAACTCCCCGGCTCACGCCGTCGGCAATGACGGAGGCGGCCCGCAGTTCAGATTCGGTCATTTGGCCTCCCCGGCCTTGGGCTCAGCCAATGTCACCCGGTACGCCTTGCCGTCATACACCAGGTAGCCAGAAGTGGTTGCTGATGCCATCGCGTTGTCGCGAAGGTTTCCGTTGGCGCGAGCGCATATGCACAAGGTGGCAAAGCATCCAAGCAGTAATCCGATAAAGAACCCGGTCACTTGCCACCCCCTTGCCCAATATCCGGGCGCATCGCAGAAGCAGAACGGCTGTGTTGTTCTGGCTTGCTGGACTGCTCTGCTGGCTCACTGGGCTTGCTGCACCAAGGGGTGCCAGTGCTCTTGCCTGATAGGCCATTACCGATGGCGCAGCCTATGTCGGTGATGGTGGCACAGATGAAGTACGCCAGGATCACGGTAAGGATGGGGTGCTCCCCCATCCAGTTCAGTAGGGCCATGGTCACGCACCTGCCGCCACTTGGAACGCAGCAATGCGCTGGCCCAAGATTTCGCTGTACTCGGTCATCACTGCCAGCTGGCTCGCCAGCCTGTCACGTTCAGCCTGCTCCAGTGTGGCGAACAGAGCGGAGTTGGTGAACTCGGTCAGCTTGGCGATCTTCGCGTCCAACTCCTGCTGTTCAGCCATGACGCGGCGCTGATAGGCTTCGTGGCCATTGCCAAGGGGCTCGGTGTAGCCTGACTCGAAAATGTGTGCCGGCTGCCAGCTGGTGTGTTCGTCTGGCGTGCCGAGGTTGTCTACCACCAAGTAGCCACCGGCCAGAGGGTTCTCGCCAGCCTGGACGATGCATCCGCGCAACGCGCAGTAGTTGCCGAGGGTAATCGGTCGTGCATGGACCTGTTTGCGGTAGTCGTACAGTTTCAGTTGGTCGGTCATATCCTTTCCTCATTTTTGGTTGATGGTGCGCCCCATGAGCGCCCTAAATCTTCTTCACATCGCCGGAGCCAGCATTAGTGCGGGCTCCAGCGGTCAGGCCGTCTGACTAAGAGTCAGTTTTCGGCTTGCGCCAGGTGCCATCACTGGCCGGGCGCTGCGCATTCTGATGCTTCTCACGCAGCTCGCGCAGCAGGGAGCGGCAGGTGTCGGTGTTGCTGGTCTGGCTGTCAGCCTCGTAGCGAGCCACCAGCTCATCCCAGTTGTCGGCGATCGGCCCCCAGGCCGGGCACGCCTCGCGCACCTTGTCCCACATGGTCAGGATCTCGGGCGCCAGCTGCACCAGGCGGTAGCAGCGGCCGAAGTCGCTGTAGTCATACGGCACGTCGAAGCCGAACCGGCGGTTGGTGTCGGGGATCCCGAGCACGGCGCAGGCCAGTGTCTCGGATGAGGTGCCAGTATCACCGGAGAGCGCCCAGCGGGTCAGGCGCTGCTCCATGGTCAAATCTTCAGTCAACTCTAGTCCTTACCGGCTACTGCCGGGTCATCTGTGATGCAGTGGGCCAGCAGCGAGTGCAGGTCCAACAGCGTGAAGAATCCGCCCTTCTGCGGGCACCAACCGGCTGTGTCGATGTGGATCACGTTGCCCAGTGCCATCGGGCCGCCAAGTGGCGTGTGGCCAACCACGAGAGCGCGCACATCGGCCACCCCGGTTCGGTCCTCTTGCTCAACCCGACGGCGGGACCACATGCAGGAGTTTTTGATCCCGCGTAACAGTCCGCCGCTGACGCCATCTTCGAGATGCCAAAGCAGATCTTCCCATGACGCGCAGGGGCAGTCAGCATGCACCAGTCCGACCGGTCCTTCGGGTGTCTCCACCTCGATCGCGATCGGCAGCTCGCGGAACTGGGCCGCGTACTCGCCGCGCTCAGCGTCGGTCAGGGACATGAACCATGCGCCGCCGTTCTGCAGCCAGTTGCCGATGTCGCAGGTGTCGTGCCGGCACACGTAGTCGTCATGGTTGCCGCGCACCGGGTGGAACCAGGGTTTCTTCAGCCACTCCAGCACCTGCTCGCATTCTGGGCCACGGTCGACCAGGTCACCTACCGAGAAGAGACGATCGCGCTCAGGGTTGAACTGCACCTCGTCGAGCGCCTGCTGCAGCAGGGTGAAGTGGCCGTGGATGTCGCCGACAGCGAAGTCACGGCCAGCGGTGTTGATGGGGAAGCGCTTAACGAGAGGGGCTTGGCTCATGCTCCAGCCTCCTGCACATCCAGCACATCATCTGGCACCAGCTCCAGCGCTCCGGCCGGGTAGATCTGCACTGACCCTGGCTCTCGCTCGCTCTCGATGCAGTAGCCGACCGGCGTCAGTGATGTGGAATAGTAGCCGACCACGCGACCTTGCCAGGATGAACCGGACTTCTTGCGCATGCGGGTGCCGATCGCGTACTGGCCCAGGCCCAGGACTGCGTTGTTCATGCCTCCCCCTCCCGCGCTGCCAGCATGGCGTCGGCATACTCCCAGCGCAGGCGCACCAGCTCCTTCATGATGAGAGGCATAGGCATGGCGCCGTCATGGTCACAGCTGGCAAATCGTGCCGCATCTGGCTGTTGCAGGAGGGACTGGTTGGCGTCGATGCAGGTGACCGGTGCGTGGGTGGCGAAGTAGTCGCGCAGGGTCATGCCTTTTTGTGGCGTACCCCATCCGTTGAAACCTTCGTTTGGAAATGCAGGCCCGCCGTCTTTGATTTCGTTTCCCATGGGGACTTTCCTTCTGGTTATTGGGGCCGCCGTAGCGGCCCGGGTAGCTGGGTGGGTTAGGCCGGCATTGCCTGCCCGCGCAGCTCGAGGCGAGCGCGTTTGTCGTAGACGCCGACCAGCCACATGGTGATCAGCACACCGCCCACCAGCGACAGCAGCACCAGGGCGATCACCAGCTGGGCCTGCTTGTTGTCGTTCCCCTTGAACAGGTCGCCCACCTTGTCGAGCGCGGTGGAAACACCACCATTGGCGGCGTTGTAGATGTTGCTGCCACTGGCGAACGTGTTCCAGGCTGCGATCCCGGCATCGCCCCAACTGCGAGTCCGCCACGCTACCACCCACGAATGAACGGTGATGATCAAGCCGGTGCCAATGCAGGGGATGATGACGGCCAGGTACCACAGCGAGAACGCAGCGTCGGCCGCCTCCGGGGACAGGTAGCCCAGATAGGCGGCCCCCAGCACCTCGACCACCACAAGCGCCATGGAGAAGCCGATCGCGCTCTGGATCACGCCGCACCACATCATGACGCGGATGAAGCCGCCCAACTTCTTGGACTCAGACCAGTAGGTGCCGCAGACCTTCGCGTTCCACCAGCTGATCAGCAGGTTCAGGAGGATGAGGCCAACGAAAAGTAACATACTCATATGGGTTTTTTCCTTCTTGGTTGTTGGGGCGTCAGTAGCGCCCGTAGTGCTGTAGAAATCAGCGAGGTGATTATGAACTAATTTGAGTAATCGCCGCCAGTATTACCGCATCAAACCTCTGGCTTTTGCCTCTCGCCGGATCGCCTTGCAGTCGTCGTGCAGCCAGTGAGGTTTATTCAAGTTCACCCGCAGCCACATCAGGCCGCCAGCGAAAGCACGAAGGCCCTGCAGCGCGTGCATGCGCTTGAGGGCCTTGATAGTTGGGATCACGGTGCGGCGCTCCAGTCGCGTCGCGCCCACACCAGGTGCAGGGAGCACTTGTCGTACTCCTGGCGCTGCCCACTCTGGTCTTGGATCACCACGGTATCGTCGCTCTCCTGCACGACGAACCCCTTGGTCCCGCCCATCAGTTTGACGTGGGTGTATTCGGGCGCTTGCCCGCTCGGTGCCATCATGGCGCCTCCTTGGTCAGTTGATCACAGTATCCAGCTGGCAGCCCTTCGACCTGGTAGCAGAGCGGGATGTCCATCTGGGCTTGCACCTGGTGGCGCACACCCGGCTCGTGGTGGTGCTCCATGATGAGCGGCCCAAAGGCCAGCGTCAGGAGTACGCCCCACATGACAGGGGCGACCAGGAACCACCACGGGCTGAAGTCGAGCTCATGATAGCGGTGCATAAAACCTCCTATTCAAAAAAGTCGCTGCAATGCAGCACCAGCACGGCGACAGCTGCGACACCGGCGATGAAACGAAGCCAATCCAGTTCAGTCATACCCTCTTCCTCTGGAGTGGTCGGATGCCCACGTAGGGGTGGATTGAGCGGTACACGACGCGGCCAGGCTCCCGCTCGATGGTGTTGCGGCGTCGGCCTCGGTATGGCGTGGCGGCATTGGCGGCCCGCAGCGCCAGCTGGTCCGGCGTCATGCTTGCCAGTGTCTCGGCCAGGCGCTGGTCATACTCGGCCATCACCCGGGCGATAATCGCCTCACGACTTTCCATAGCGCACCACCTTGGCCGGTGTCTCCGGCCCGTTGATTTCGATGTCACGGTCACCCCAGCCAGCGTGCCACCAGTGCTTGTTCTCCCAGCTCAGGTTGCTTGGTGGCCGATTGGGGTGTTTCAGGTCACGTGCTGAACGCCCCATCCGGTAGACCGTGTGCTGCAGGTCAGTTAACCCGTCGATCACACCCCACCCCCTGCCGCCAGTGCCAGCGGCTCAGCGTTGTCGTTTGCCGGTTCACCCGGCGCCTGGTTGCCCCAGCAGTCCCAGCCAGGGAACGACTCGCGGGCAAAGAGCTCGATGCGCTGCACGTCGCCGCACAACTTCTCGATCGCCTCGCGGAACTCGTGCGGTTTTTGGCTATGGCGGCCCACCGGCGCCTCGATGACGGCGCGAACGCTCTTGTCTTTGATGAGCTGCCCCAGCTTGCCACGCACACCGATGAGCGCACTCTCCGAACCGGCCCGGGTGGCGTGACCCATACCGAAGACCGGGATCCGCTTTGCCCTGGTCAGCTTGCGCCAAACGAAGCCGTTCATGTTGACCAGCCGGAAGCCCCAGGCGCGGCACAAGTCGATCGCCTCCTGCGGCATGGCCCCGACCCACCACATCACCAGCAGGCAGTGCTCGTCGGCCAGCTCAGCCACCGGCAGGGCCGCCATGTCGGCAACGCTGGTCACGGTGTACTTGGCCTCGGCGGAGCTGGTCATGCTGCCACCTGTGTTGCGGTTGGAGAACTTCCAGGCCGGGTCAGCGTAGATCACCCGGTACTTGCTGCCCGGGTTGAAGATGTCGACTCTCAAGCAGCCCCCTTGAGTTCCAGGTGCTCACCGGTTTTGCGAGTCAGCAGTTGGCGCCAGATGTTCAACTCAGTGCCGCTGATATCGGCTGGGGCGCCGCGGTTGCCATACCGGGTATCCGCGATGGAGATGACCTTCACCAGATTCACCCTGCTGCCGCCTTGCCCCATGTAGTTGCGCTCGATGGTGTAGCGGGCTGATAGGTGCAGCTTGTTCAGCAGCACGCTGATGAGGTTCGGGCTTGTCTCTTCGCCATCCTCGAACCGGAAGCCCGCGTCGTAGATCTGGCGTGCGGTCATGAAGGTGCCGCGCTTCAACAGGAACCTGGCAATCTGCTCGCTCTTGTTGGGGCGGGAGCGGAATGATTTTTTGGTCATGCTGCGCCCTCCGGCTTGGGGGCGGCGGCGAGCATGGCCTCACGGCAAGCTGATAAAAACTCTTCACGAGGCTGCCGATAGTTGGTGTTGATGTTCACAAATCCCGGCCTTTTGCTGCACAGCATGCCGCTAGTGAAGCCAGCATCAAGCTCTGCCACGATCTCCTCGATCGCTGTTTCAATGTCATCGCTCAGGAGCTTGAAAGTGTGGTTGTCGCGCATGTAGTGGATTGGCCGCTGATGCAAACCCAGCAGATCCTCAGCCTGATAGCGCCAAGGACGGTATGAGCGCCCTTCAGCCACGGCAGCTTCCACCGCTCCACTCAAGGCATCCATCGCCGCCTTGTACTTGCTCTGCAGCTGGTCGTGCTGGGCCTGCAGCTCGCGGTAGTCCTCGGCGGTCTGGGTGGAGGTTGCGTCGGTCCACTCGGTGTCGGGGCGCTCGGGCAGCTTGCCGGCCAGGGCATCAGCGATGCGCTCGGTCAGAACAATCAATTTTCCGGCTTCTTCACCGCTCAAGCCGCTGTCGGGGCTTTCGAGGCGGAAATACACACTCTCCTTCGCCTCCCGCAGCAGTTCAGCCATGCGGTACTTCTGGCGGAACTCCATGATCTTCTCGGTGCGCTCGTTGTCGAGCTGGTCATTCAGCTGGTCAATCCGGTCCAGCAGCGGCGACGCCGACGGGCCGAGGGGCGGCTTCCACTCCTGGGCTCCTTCGAGCAGGGTGAACCCGGCTCGGGTCAGGGCGCGCTCGGCGCGGTCGAGGCGTTCTTGCAGGTCACTCATGGCTGAGCTCCCCGCTAAACAGGCCGCACAGCAGCACCAGTGAAATTACGGTTCCCCAGAACAGCATAATCCTTTCCTCTTGAGTTGATGGAGCGCCATCAGGCGCGGTTGAACCAGCGGGCCGGCAGCACTTGCTGGGCCTCGTATTGGGTGATCATGTAGGTCTCCCAGAACGCCTCACGGTGGCAGCCGAGCTTGCGATCGAGGCGGCGCTCCTTGCGCCAGCAAGCTCGGACCTTGCGAACGCGCACCGCATGCAAGACGGAAGACAGCCCAGCCAGCAGCAACCCCGCAAGAGGGGCGCTCGCTGCGCCGTCGGTGACGGTGACGGGGCAGCCCAGCAGTTGCAGGCGCTCGAGCTGGCCGGTGGTGAGGTTGTTCAGGTGCATGTCTTGTCCTCCGGTATCCGTTCAATTTTGCCCAGCCGCCACAGGTCCATGATGCGCTGCTCGAGGTCTTTGCGGGCAGCCGGGCCGCGCCTCTTCTCGATCTTGTCCAGGAACTCCAGGCGGGCTGGCTTGGATGGCATGTTCAGGATGGTGCGCGCTTCGGTTTCAGCTCGCCACTCAGGGCTGTCGCTGAGCACCTGACGTCCGTCCGCCAGTGTCACGGTGCTGGGCTTCCAGGTGCAGGCGTTCTGGCTCACCGCGCACCCACATAGCGCCAGAACTTCGGCACGTAGTAGACGTACATGGACCCGTCAGGGTGCCACCAAAGATTGCCTTGGCGCTTGAGCAGCTGACGGTTTCCTCCGCTGTCTTGCGTCTCGACAACTACGCCTTCAGGTGGAAGCTGATTGAAATAGGTGCTTATCCATCCGCTCATGCTGACACCCCCAGCCTCTGCAGCACCTGCCTCCGCTTCACGACCGCCTGTTCGATCAGTTTCGCGGTCTCTTCGACTGACAGGTTGGGGTGGCTGACCACGAAGTGATTGGCGAGTTCGATTCTCAGGCTCTGCTCGCTTTGCATGCGCCTACCCGCTTCCTGAGCGGCTAAAACTCGGCTCTCAATCATACCGCCTCCCCTTTGGCCTTGGCGATGGCGATGATGGCTTGGTGGTGGGCGGTGCCGACCTCAGTGGCCGTCATGCCTTCACCGGTGGATGCCTTCAGAAGCCCCTCCAGGGCCGCCAGCAGTTCGTGGTTGATGGCAGGCTCGGCCGGGATCTTCTTCATGCGGGCCATGAAGTTCTCGGGCTCGCGGTGGAACAGGCGGCCGTTGGTCACGTCGCGGTAGACGATGACCGGCAGGCCCTTGAGGGTGCCAGCACCACTCGAGGTGCCCACCAGCTCGTATTCGCCGGGCTTGCTGACACAGGTGTAGCGTTGTTTATTTTGGCTCATGGTGTATTGCCCCGTGGCTCTGTTGAACATTCTGCAACTGTATCACTCATTTTTGAGTAATTGCAAGAAGTCAACTTAATCATTTTTGCTTATTTGCGCCCTATCTGCGCCCTAAATACTTTGCGTTGCTGCCATGTGATTGATTTAGCAGATTATTTATTTGCAGGTCATCAGACTAACAATCAGGTTTCACCTTGTAGGGCTGCCAGACCTTGGCCTCCCGCTCCCGGGCCATAGCCAGGAACTGGTCGCTGGTGCCGGGCAGCGCGATGATGGAGTCGGCCAGGTCGAAGATGCAGGAGGAGTCTGCCCCCTCCCACACATCGCCGCACAGGATCCCGTGTTGGCTGGCCCACTGCTCGGCCGCCAGGGCAGCAACGGTCTGGCCGGTGTAGAGAACGATGACGATCGGGCGTCTGGCGTGGGCTGCGTCGAGCGCCTGGCGCACCAGGTGTGCCAGGCCCAGGTCACCGGTGATCAGTACCCTCACTTGCTGGCCACCTCGGATGCGACGTACAGGTTGGGGAACATGGGCGTGGGATCCGGGTTGCGGATGCACCGAACTCCGGCATCGACCAGGGCGCCGGCCTTCCCGTTGCGCCCCATCTTCCGGATCTTGATCCCGCAGCAGCACAGCGCGTCGGCTCCTGGGCTGTCAGCCGTTGCCCCGCAGTTGGTGCAGGCGTAGTGGCGAAGGCCGCCAGGGATGGGCTGTGAAGCCAGTCTCGCGAAGCAGTGTTTGCAGACGTGGGGCTCGAGCGTCCACTGCTCATTTTTTTTAGTGTTGCAGTTCGCGGCATGTTCGTCCGCTGATCGTTGCACTGCGCGCATCAAAACAATTCCCCCTGAACGGGTATAGGGACTCGACTTGCTCCTCCGCTCGCATGGAACCCGAAGAACACCTGACGCGGGCTATCCCTGAGCGCTGATATGACCAGCTCCTCGGTGCAGATCGCGTGTTGGCGCTTGATGCTGACCAGCTTGTTGCCGGTCATGACGGTGATTGCGTGGGGGGAGACGGGAGGGTGGTTCAGTGGCTTCCGGCCTCGGGCATTCTTCCCGATGATCACTTCACGTTGCCGGTTCCAGCAGCTGACGCAGATGTCGCCCCCGATGAGGCGCATGCCTACCCGGTGGCACCTGGAGCAGATCTCCTGCCCTCGCAGCTGGGACATGACGGCATCACCCTCACCGGCATGGACTGCGCCGACTGGGCAAGTGCGGCACATTGCGTTGCACTCTGAACTGCTCTTGCTGTTGGCTGCCTTCCAAATTGCGGCGCAGCTTTCCACCTGTAGGGTGGCATTCCTGCGCTCGCACCTGAACATGGGGCGGTCAGGCAGCTCTGCGATCGTGAAGTATTCGACCATGACTTGACACCACTGACCTGGGATGCTGCGCAGTATAAAACAAAAATGAGCAACAGCGGAACAGGTTTGCGGTGTATTTGGGTGATGTATCGGGACGCTACCAAGGGCCTCTGCTGGTAGCGGCAAAGTAGCGGTTTTGGTAGCCCCGAATTTTCCCTTTATTTATTTATTATTTATTAGAATAGATAGTAGTAGTAGTAGTAGGGGCTACCAAGCTACCAAGATATATAACCCCTATGTGAGAGTTCTATCCTCTGGGTGGTTGATCACCCCCTCCCCCTCCCCCCTCTATATATATTGTTGTTTTCCGACCGGTAGCCGGTAGCGGCACACATTTATCAATCAATTCAGACGCTTGCGCGCTACCTGATAGTTTTTGATTAAGGTTTTCGGTAGCGTTTACCCTTGCTTGGGTGGCCGCTACCTGCGCAAGTCTTTGAATCTTCGCGAGTTATTGACGCTACCACGGACGGTAGCCCTCCGGCGGTAGCGGGGAGCGCGAGGGGCTACCAAGTGGCCGGATTTGGTAGCGGTAGCGGTAGCGGTAGCGGCTGCAAGCCTTGTGCTGCAAGGGTTCGCGTCTTTGCGCTACCAGAATTGACGCGGTAGCGGTTTCAGCTACGCCGTTCCCTGGTGGTTCTTTGGCCGGTGGCGCCGGCGGTGGCCGCTGGTGGGCCTGGCCGGTTCCCCGCCCGGTTCCCGCTCCGGTTACCCACCAGGTAGCTACCCCCTCCCGGCCGCCAGGATCAGCCCGCTGCTCATTTCATCGTCACAGCAAGCGACCCGATTTGAACCGCCACCCACCACCCAGGACAATGTGGCCTCACCCACAAAGAGGAACGACCCATGGCCATACAAGGCATCGAAAGCATCTGCGCCGCAAGAGAAGCGACCACCCTGGAGCGCTGCCGCAATCAGGCAGAGTCCAACATGGAAAACATCCGCGACATCAACCGCCGCGTCATCGTGCTGCTGGAGCGACTGGGCGGCCCGATACCGGGCGAAGCCGCCAAGACGGGGGTGCCTGAATCCAGCGGCATGCTGCGGGACCACCTGACCGAGCTGGAGCTCGAGGGCCAGCGGCTCGGTGCGCTCCAGGCCGACCTGACTATGCTCGAACGCCTGCTGTAATCCCCCGCTCTATACTTCCATCAGAAACCCGCTTCGGCGGGTTTTTCCTTTATTTGTAAGGTAATTCACAAAATTACACTTGCTCAATTATGAGTAACGACATAGTATTACCTCAACGGCAGCAAGTAGAGCTGCAGACGACTGAGGGAACGACCATGAAAGCCAATCCGGTAACCATCACCTTCGACAACTTCTTCGCACTGGGCTGCTACATCGCCCGGAACTGCACCGGCGAGCAGTACGCCCGCGCCCTGCGCAAGATGATGCGCATGGAAATCGTTGGCTGAGAGGCACCTATGTCCCGCTTGAACAAGCCCGAATTCCTGGCCCTGCTGGCCAGCACCACCAGCCCGGCCCACAACCTGGCCGTGGAGATCGGCGGCAAGGGCCGCGTCGTGGTGCTGCGCTGGGCCTTGGCCGGCTCCGACGAGCGCACCGAGAAGAAGGTGCTGTTCGCCTCGCAGTCCCCGGCCATGATCACCGCTGCTCACGCGGCATTCACCGAATGGTTCAACGAACACAACAACGCCCGCTGAGGGCATCCACTCAAGGAAAGGATATGGAAAACCAAGCACCGCAAGTAACCCCGATCGCCGCCAGTCTGGCCACCGACATCGCCAAGCACTGCGCTGCGTTCGAGCAGTCACCCGAGTACGCGGAGATGATCCGCGCCCACGTCAAGAAGCTCTATGACGAGGCCATCAATGACACCTTCCGCTGGGGTAAATTCCCCAACGCGGTCAAGGAGGCCCTGCAAGCAGCCCTGCCCGCCAACATCAGCGAAATGGTGGATCTGCCCCGCTACAACCTGCTGATGGCCCGTGCGCTGGCCGAGCAGTGGGAGACAGCCGCGGTCGGCGACCAGGTGGTGAAGCACATGCAGGATCTGGTGCTGAAGTTCGTGAAGGAAGACGCCACCCCCGAGTTCATTCTCGCGTCCGACCTGTGGGCAGCCTACATCGAGGAGCACAAAGAGGAAGCGCTGCACAACGGTTGGGAGAGCCCGCACGTTGTTACCACCGACGAGGACGGGTTCTTCTACATCGGGCTGTGCAAGGAGCCTGAATCAGGCAGCAGCTATCGCTCCAGCAGCAAGGATAAGCCCTACCAGTGCGACATCTACCTCGGCTTCCACCATGTCACGGATAGCGACCGCAAGACCGTCAAGCAGGATGGTCATGAAGTCTACACCCTGTTCGCTGGCCAGCTCGATAACAGCGACGTGCTGGGCAAGAAGCCAGTGCAGTTCAGAGGCCGGTTCGAGAAGCTGGTCGGCGCCCTCTACTACGGCAACAGCAAGCTGGTCCTCAACGAGGATGCCGACGACATCTACTACCCGGGCTACGACTGATCCACCCAGGGTTTGAATACCGAAGCCGGGGCGGTTCCCCGGCACCCTCAAGAGGAAAGGATATGGCTACCCGCAGCAGCATTGCAGCAAAGTTTTCTGATGGCACCTTTAAGTGCGTCTACTGCCACTTCGATGGCTACCTCTCCGGCAACGGTAAGACCCTGCTCGAGCACTACAACACCAGCGAGAAGATCGAGGCGCTGATCGCCCTGGGCTCCATGTCTAGCCTGGGCAAGCGCTGCGATCAGCCGGAAGGCCACTCCTTCGACACCCCGAACGACGACTGCACCGTCTACTACAGCCGCGACCGTGGCGAGAAGTGGGAAGACTGCAAGCCCCAGGAAGGGGCCACTTTCGAGGAAGCCACCAAGGGCATGGGCCAGGAATACAACTACTTCTGGGACGGCGAGAAGTGGCTGGTCGCATGCTACGGCACCAAGGGCCTGACGCCCCTGGCTGAAGCGATCGCCAACAAAGCAGACCAAGACGACGAGTAATCCACTCACCCGACGCCGGACCGGTTGTCCGGCACCCCTCTAAAAGGAAAGGATATGAGCCATTTTGCAGTGATGGTGATCGGCCAGGATGTAGAAAAGCAGCTGGCACCGTACCACGAATTTGAATGCACTGGGCGCGTCGATGAGTATGTGCAGTCCATCGACAAGCTGGAAGAAACCCGCGCAGACTACGAGGAATGCACTCGCAGCATGCTGCGCGGTCCTGAAGGCCAGCTCGAGTCACCCTACGATGATCAGTTCTACCGCGAGCCGACCGAAGAGGAAGCCAGCCAGATCGGCGTTGGTGGCTTCGGGCACTGCAACGGCATCTGTTACTCCAGCAAGGACTGGGGTGACGGCAAGGGGCGCCGTGCCAAGGTGCAGTACGTGCCCGAGGGATGGGAAAAGGTTGAAGTCCACGTCAAGGAGTTCAAGAGCCTCCTCCAGTACATCCTTGATGACCATGGCGGCGATTTCCCTATCCTCAAGGAAGGTGACGAGCCGGATCTGCACGATGCCTGCAAGTGGGGCTGGGTCCGCGTCAACGCCGACAACGAGGTGATCGAGCACATCGACCGCACCAACCCGAACAAGGAGTGGGACTGGTGGGTCATTGGCGGCCGCTGGTCCAACCGCCTGAAGCTCAAGGAAACCCGCGAGGGCTTGAAGGTTGTGCGCGACGAGAGCCTGCCGGCAGGCATGCAGGTCGGCCTCGAGGTGGGGCCAGTTCACCGCGACGGTGAGCTCTACGTCGACCAGGCGCTCAAGCGCGACATCGACATTGAAGGTATGCGAAACGAGGCCGGCATCGAAGCAGCCGCCAACTGGGACAAGGCCGCCGAAGCCAAGATCGCCGCTGGCTTCGCAGCAGATGCCACCTGGGATTCGTGGGAGGTAGTGCGCGAGCGCCACCCCGACAACGTCGAGGCCGCCCGTGAGGAGTATCACGCCCAGGGGGCTATGAAGGCTGTGAAGCAAGCGCTCGATCTGTGGCGCGGAGCCGATGAATACCTGACGCCCCGCGACGAGTTCATCCAGCGCGCCCGCGACAGCGCTATGGTCATGTACGCCATGGTCAAGGACAGTAAGTGGTTCGCCAAGGGCGAAATGGGCTGGTTCGGCATGAGCACCGACAACATGACCCAGGCTGAGTGGAACAGGAAGGTGAACGAGCTGCTGGACGAGCTGACGGACGACACCCTGATCACCATTGTGGACTGCCACATCTGACAACTTCCGGCGCCCTGCTGGGCGCCTATACCGAGGAAAGGATCGTGAAGCACATAGCAACCGTCCCGGCCGCGCTGGTGAAAGCGGCCATGCTGTTCCAGGCCAAAGAGGACGTCCGTTACTACCTGAAGGGCGTCTTCATCACCGAGAGCAAGATCGCGGCAACTGACGGGCACGCGATGTTCATTTCGCCATACGAATCGGATGTTCGCCCGACCAGTCCGCTCATTGTCGCCTTCAAGGGGAAGATCCCCGCCAAGGCTGACCAGCTGGAACTGCTCTACGACGAGGAGACCAAAGTTGGCGTCGTTCGCTGCGTTGGTCCGACCCCTGTCAAAATCCGCGTCGTGAACCCGCTCCTGCACGCTGCCAGCCAGAGCTGGCCGGATCCAAAGCCGGAGATCATCGTGGATAAGCTCGGTCACCAGGAGATGGCATTTTTTGCACTTATCGATGGCCGCATGCCAGACATCGAGCGGGTCATGCCCACCGGTGACCTGGTGCCAACCGACCGCATTGGCATCGACTTCGGTTACGCTGAACGGGTCGCCAAGGCGTGCAAGGAGCTGGGCTCTAAGTTAGCCCACTGCGCCATCAACTTGCGCGGGCCGGAGACAAGCATCGAAATCGAGATCAAGAGCCCTGATTACCAGGGAGCCAAAGCCATCATCATGCCGTGCCGGCTGTAAGGCCCGACACCAATCCACGGCGGGCCATGTAGCCCGCCCAACAACCGGGCAAAAGCCCCAAAGGAAAACGCCATGGAATCAACCATGACCCCTGCTCCAGACCAGCAGGATAAAGCAATTGCCGTGATTGCAACCGCCATCGGCAGCGACAGCTCATTCATCCGTTCAGTTCAGGGCGGATTGGAGCTCTCTCAGTCGCTCTGCCATGAGCTGGCAACCAGATCCGGGTGGTGGGCAGGGAAAGACCCGCACGACCCGGAGCAGGGCGCCGTCAAGATAGCCCTTATGCACTCCGAGCTGTCAGAAGCGCTCGAGGGGATCCGCAAAGACACCATGGACGACCACCTGCCGCACCGTAAGTCGGTCGAGGTAGAGCTGGCCGATGCGGTGATCCGCATCTTCGACTACGCCGGCGCCCGCGGCCTGGATGTGGCCGGTGCCATGATCGAGAAGCTGGCCTACAACCAGCAGCGCGCCGACCACAAGCTCGAGAACCGGGCGAAGTCAGACGGCAAGAAATTCTGAAAATAACTGGGTCTGTCAATGGATCCCAACAAAAAGAAGGAAATTCCCATGAAAAACCCATCCATCAGAAACCCGAACATCTTCCGCGCCACCCTGCCGGCGATCGGCGACGTCCGCATCCAGCTACAGGAGATCCTATTCAAGGAAATGGAGGTTGGCTCCTCCATGCTCTCCACCCTGGGTTTCTTGCCGAACCAAGCCACCGGCGAGTTGGTGACGCCGTTCCCTGGCGGCTTCGCCTTCTTCTTCCGCTACGACCAGAAGGTGATCCCGCCCAGCGAGGTGAAGAAGGAGGTTCTGCGCCGCGTCCAAACCCATAAAGCAGCCGGCCTGCCGCTCACCCGCAAGGACAAGCAGGCCATCAAGGACGACGTGGTGACCACCCTGGCCACCCGGGCGTTCACCCGCACGACAGTGGTTGAGTGCTACTACGACGAGAAGTCCGAACTCCTCTACGCGACCGGGTCAGCAAAGCTGGCGTCGCTGATGCTGACCATGCTGGTGCGCTGCATCGGTACCGTGACCACCACTACGATCCACGTCGACGGCATCAAGCGCGGGCTGACCACCTGCCTCCAGGCTTTCCAAGCCAAGGAGCGCGAAATGGACGATCTCTGCGGTGGCTCCGACGTGTTCGCCGAGCTGGAAGTCTGCGGCACCATGACCCTGCAGCACCCTGAGACCCGTGAGAAGCTGTCACTGGACAACATCGAGCCGGTTCAGTGCGCCGAGCTGGACTCCGCCATGGAGCGCGGCTTCATGATCACCAGCATTCGCCTGCGGGAAGAGTCCGGCTTCGAGTTCACCCTGACCGACGAATTCCGCCTGGCCCGCATCAAGTGGCCCGCCATCGAGCACGACGAGGACAGTGACGCTGCCTACCGCTGGCGCCACGAGGCCGCGCTGCAGGTGATCCAGCTGACCAACGTGGTCGAGCGCCTGTGCGAACTGCTGGGCAACCAGCCGACCGAGGAAGGCGAGCCGGTAGCGGCCTGATCGAAGCAACCGTAAGTGACAAGCCCCGCAATTGCGGGGCTTTTGTTTGCTCTTTTTTGAGTGAGAATGGTACAGTTGCCAGTATTGCCAATAGTCATGGAGGAAATACTTTGAACCAAGCAGTTGACCCATCAGTATTAGAAGCGCAGCAGGCCCTGTCGGTAGCAACAGGAGAGACGGCCAGGGGTAACCATCAACCGCTCAAACGCATCGAAGCAGAGGGGCTGCCAGAGGCCGTCATGCTGCGAAAAGGCGGCATCCGGTTCCGGCACTACTACATATCGGTTCATGCCATGGACCGGTTTGTGGAGCGCTGCGATCGCCCTGCCTACGAGATATTGCCTGTGCTGCATGAAGCGGTGCTGGCCTGCTATGAGCGGTCCAGGCATGCGGGTGCGCGGCGGGTTATAAAGGCCGCGGAAGATCGCGGTGGCTATGTGCTGTTCAACGGGAGGGCCTACTTCATCATGAAGGTCGACGAGGTCACTGGCGTTCACGTTGTGTCGACGGTGATGACGCCAGCCTCTATGTCCAGGTGATGGTCGAGCTGAATGTTGCGTAATGTGCAGCAATAGGTGTCTTGTTGTTGCAGAATGCGCAATAAAATAGCCGGGCAATGCCCGGCTTTGTTATGCCTACCACTATCAGATCGGCGGCTCATCCGGATTGACCGGCTCCCCCTCGAGGATGGGGCTGAGTGGGATGGTGACCACCTTCGAGTTGTGGCCGTTGAACTTGAGCGGCTTGTTGTCGTAGCGGTCCGCCCCATCCAGGCGCAGCAGCTGGCCGCGCAGGTCGGTAGCATAGGAGCTCTTGGCAACCAGCTCCTTGAGGGACTTCACGCTGGTACCGAAGATGAGCAGGTTGTCCTTGATCTCGACCCGGATCCCGTGACGGCGCAGGGCCGCGTCGGCATCTTTGCTGGGCAGCAGGTCGAGGCGATGGATGCTCGAACACTCGCGGATCAGCTCGTAGACTGACAGCTCCCCGACAGAACCAACCCTGATCTTGGCATCCAGCACATGACCGAGTGCCCGTTCGGCGTCGTCCTGGTCGTGGTCCTCGATATGCTCCTTCCACTCGTACCGGCCGATCATCTTCTCGGCCTGGGCATCGGTGGCCACGTCATCGCTGCAGAGTGACCAGGCGCCGGCCATCATGGTGCCGAACTGGTCGCCGTCGCGCTGGCTGCCGAAGAATTTCGCGGCCGCCCGGGTGAACACCTCCACGTTCTTGAGGATGTTCGGGAGCAACTTCAGGGCACGGGACAGGAGGCGGCTGGAGAGGGTTTCGTCGGTGGAAATTTTGTAGAGCTCGTCGCTCAGCTTCTTCCAGTGCTCCTCGCTTGAGCCGTCACGGGCCGGCGGGCGCACGACCAGTTTGGTCAAGCGGTCCACGTCAGCCTTGTTGCCCAGGTTGGTGTTGATGGACGCCAGACAGAACATGGAGCGGATGCAGAACCTCATGCTCTGGCCGCTGACGGTACCCTTCAGCGTCTCGGCCTCCGACTCGGTGGACGCCTGGCGGATGGTGGCCAGGATCGCCTCCATGCGCGCCTTCGACTTCTCGTCGTTCGACTCGGCCTCGTCCATCAGTACCGGGCGAGCATCGCCCCGGAGACGCTGGCGGATACCTGCCTCGGTAGATTCCCCCTGAGCATAGACGCTGATGTTCCGGATCATGGCGGCCACGTAGTCGCGCTGCAGGGTGGATTTGCCGGAGCCGGCCGCGCCAGTGATCCAGATGTGGGGTCGCCACCTGAGCGCGCCACAGATGGGGGCCAGCATGGTCCAGCCCGCCAGCATGGCAGCGGATGCCGGCATGCTCCAGCGCACCATCTTGGCCACCTCGAGCAAGTGACGGCCTTCCTCAGCGGTCAGCATGTTCTCTGCCGGTTCGGGCATCCGCTGGGCCATCGGGTAGACGTAGGACGAATCGATGCGAGTGATCCCGGTGGTTACCCCGTCAACTGTCAGGCGATCGCCGTGGTGGTAGACGTAGCGCCCCTTGTCTAGCCAAGCGCCGCGGCCGCGAACCCGGCTCATGTCGTAGATCCCGCGTGCGTCTGCGGTACGGAACAGCCAGTTGCAGGCCGCCTTCTTGTCAATCCCGCCGTTGGCAGACGGGAAGCACTCTTCCCACCAGTTCACCGGCGCCAGCTCGATCAGGCCGGTGTCGCTGAATGCCCGGGCAGTTCGCACCAGGATCTGCTTCTTGCCGTGGTGGAAGAAGAAGTAGTCATCCTCGTCATAGCCCAGGATCGTGAAGTGGCCGTTGTTGCTGAGCTCGTCCTCGATCTCGTCATCGGCGGTAGTAGGGCTGCCAGTGTCAGGCTGCGCAGGAGGCTCACCAGCGGCCTCGGCGGCATAGGCTGGCTCATCACCCCAGGGAATGTCATCTTCGGCCTCAGCGGGCGGGTTCAGGGCCTCAGCGATAGCATTGGCCACCACCTCGGCGCCCTCGCGCTGGTGCAGGTCGTTGAAGTCGGTCGGCTCGCCTGACAGGTCGATGAAGTCGGGTACCGCCAAGCGCCCCATGGCGCCCACGGCCTTGACTGCGTTCTTGGCGTGGTAAACACCCGGGTTCTCGACAGGCTCGACTGTCCAGCGGTCGTTGTCTGCGGCGAGCAGGATGATGGCCTCTTTGCCGAGAGCAACCATCCGGTCATGAATCTCCTTCGCCACCACGGGCAGGTTGCCTGCGTCGAAGCAGACCAGCACCAGGTGGCCGGCGCATTCATGGAGGCTGGCGCCGGTGGCATAGCCTTCAGTCAGCACGAAGACAGGCTTGCCCTCGTGGGCGAGCGGCTTGGCTCCGATGGTGTGGAACAGCCCGCGCTTCGCGCCGTCGGACATGTAGTCCTTGTTCCGGTCCCCCATGATCTTGAGCTTGGAGGGGAATATCGCCTGGAGAGAATGGATCTTGCGTGTGCGGTCGCAGATAGGAACCAGCAGGGTGTTATCGCTTATGGGGCGAATCTCGCCGGTATCTTTGTTGACCTTCTCCCACTTGCCCACGCGCAGGCCGTGCGCCTTCACGCCCTTGGATTTCAGATAGGGGTGGTCGTCGGTAGCTTCTGGTGATGCGTTCCAGAGATCGTTGGCTGCGACGGCGGCGGCTTCATGGCGCGCCTTCTCTGCCGCGTCCTTTGCGGCCCGCTCTTTGGCTACGCGCTCACGGTACGCCTGGCGCTCTTCCTCAGTCCATGGCGCCGTCTTGACGTTGGACTGCCACTGGAACTTGTGATCGAACCCATAGCGCTTGTTGCAGCCGAAGATGCCGGCAGGCTTCTCGTCGTAATGCAGGCAGTAGAAGCCGTTCCTGGAACCGCGGGCATCGCCGACTACGTGAATGCGGTGAAGTTTGCCATCGGCGACGATCTCGTCGTCTGTCTCGATGCCCTGCTCGCGCATAGCGCTGATGAACTGATCGAAAGTGTCGGAGAGACTGATTTGTTTGCCGAGGTCATTGTGCATAATCACCCCAGCTGGAAGTTACGCAATTCATACTCATCCTGCCTATGAACGCTGCTGAAAGAAAAAATGGGCAGGTGCTCAGCAGGTCGCACTCTTCAGCCCCGGTAGCTAACCGTTGCCTAGCCCAAAACCATGATGTTTCACTGGCGCGAAATCCGCAGCCGTGAACCCGGTAAATTTTCTGATTGAGCGTGAATATTAGCGCACGCTCAGCGGAAGGTGTTAATCATTTTTGCGCCGGTTCTCTTGAGCCAGTTCTCAACAATGGCGATCGCAGCCTCCTTGGAGTTGGCAAAACCGGAGATCCCGCCAGCTGCAATTACCTGATCGCAGAAGTTGACCTGACCATCGCGTTTATTGCCGCCGTCAGAGGCTTTGGTCTCAATGGCGGTGAATACAGCGATGCGCTGGCCGACCATCTCCGGCGTCACCTCGACGGTGGTCCAGCCAGGCAGGTCGCTTGCCCCCACCACTGGGTCGCCGTTCGGGTATGCAAAGCCAATAGCAATCGAGCGGGCCGACTTGATCAGCACAGACCCGTCAGAGAGCTTTTGTACCCCCTTCGGCCCGAGATTGGAGAGCCACGCCCGCCCGGTGTTGAGGCGAAATAGGACGGACAAGAACTGCTGACCGAGACCGAGCCATACGCTCCGCTGAACGTTGTTTTCACTGGCCATGGTGCATAACCTCCAGAACTGGGGCGGTCCCATGGACCGGGTGGTGAACGAAGTGCCAGACAGGCATGCCAATGCGGCGGGCCTCGTCGAACTCCATCCGTGCGCCGGTGCTTTCCTGCCAGCCGGGCAGCATGACGATGGCCTCAGCCTCGCGCAGCATGGGCAGGCAGATGTTCATGTAGGACTGATGGGACTTGAGCCCGATCGGCAGCATTGACGGGTTCAGCACGATGGCTCCGAGATCCTTAAGGTGCTGGGCCGCCGCGGCGAACTCGCGCTCGTAGGTTTCGAGCCGGCCACTGATAGGGCCGGCGATGTAGGTGATGGTGTCTTTCATTGGCGGCCTCAGAATGGGATATCGTCGTCATACTCAGGAGCCCCGCCCTGCGGCTGCTGAGCGGGTTGCTGGCGAGACTGCTGGGGCTGCTGTGCTGGTCGGCTATTGCCGCTCTGCTGCTGACTGCTCTGCTGCCCTTGGCCTTGGCCCTGCGGGCTACTGAGCATCTGGAACTCGTTCACCAGGATCTCGGTGGCGTAGCGCGTTTGGCCGTCCTGCTCCCACTGGCGGTTCTGCATCTTGCCGGTGACGCGGACAAACATGCCCTTGGTGCCATACTTCGCCACGACATCCGCCAGGGCGCCGTAGACGACGCAGTTAACCCAGGTGGTGCGCTCCTTCTTCTCCTGGGTCTGCTTGTCACGCCACTGCTCGCTGACAGCGATGCTGAAGTTGGTAACGGGGCCATTCCCCAGCTGCTTCGTCTCAGGGTCTTTACCGAGGCGTCCAGTGAAGTTGCATTGATTCTGATCGTTAGCCATAAGCCCTCCTTCGGGCGTTAAAATACGGGTTTTTCGTCTTCACCGTTGATGGTGAAGAACTCGGTTACCGGCGTGCCGGTCTTGATCTTGTTGAAGACGGCAGTGAGGTTTTCGAGCTCCTTCTCGTTCACCAGCTTCACGTCGTGGGTCAGGTATGCTTCCAGCATCTCGAGGGTCACGTTGTACTTGGCGAAGACGGTGATCATCTTCTCGACGCGGGCTGCGATGATCGCCTCCTGCTCCTTCTCTTGCTTGCGGGCCCGGGAGTTGAACACCTGCTGTGCCCACCCGGCCGAGTAACCACGCTGGGCAGCCACGCGGAGCAGATCTTCCAGTGTGCGGGCGCTGTGAACCTCGCGCTGCTTGTTCTTGCGCATGCGCTCGGCCATCTCAGGGGTGATCTCCTGGAGTTCGCCGTCCTGCTGCTCCAGCTTGCGCGCCTTGGTCTCCACGACCTTTCCGCAACCCGGGCAGCAGCACGCAGCTGAGAAGGTGGGATCCGCGATGGTGCGCACCGTGGCAGCGAGCCTGCCCGCATCGGGGGAGAACACCGCGTAACAGCCCTTGCACTGGATCACGTCCACCGGCGCTTCGGCTTCCTTCTTCTTGCCCTTCTTTTTCTTCTCGCCCCAGTCGAGCGACCACTCGCGTTCCTCGTCAGCCAGGCCGTGCTTGAACGACAGGCCGGCGTGGTCGAGAACATAGCAGCAGTCCTTACCTGGCGCCGGGCGCAGGCCGCGTCCGATCACCTGCAGGTAGGAGGCCAAGGACATGGTCGGCCTGAGCATCAGCACCGCACCGATCTCCGGCACGTCCACCCCTTCGACCAGGATCCCGACGAACGTGACAACCTGCACTTCACCGGTGGCCAGCTTTTTCAGCGTGTCATCCCGGTAAGCGGTGTCATGGTCACCACAGAGCATCACGGCGTTGATGCCGCGGGCGTTGAACTCGTCGGCAACGTGCTGGGCGTGTTGCACCGTGACGCACCATGCGACCGCTGGGACGCCTGGGCAGATCTTCTGGTACTGGTCGACGGCATCCCCGATCAGCTTCGGCTTATCGACCACGGCGGCGAGCTCGTCGGTCTTGTAGTCGCCCATCGACTTCTTGATGCCTGACAGGTCGATCTGCTCGACAGGGGCGTAGACAGAGGGGCGCACGAGGAACCCGCGCTCGATGAGCTGGCGGATGGAGATCCCGGTAACCATGAAGTCGTAGACGCCGCCAAATTCACGGCCAAGCGGTTTGTTGTCGAGGCGGCAGGGGGAGCCTGTCACACCAAGAACCAGCGCGTCTTGGAATGCCTCAAGCACCTTGAGGTATGAAGCGGCGGCGGACAGGTGACATTCGTCAATGATGATGAGGTCTGGCTTAAATCGTATTTTGTCGAGCCTGCGAACCAGCGTCTGAACCGATGCGAGTTGCACTGATGCGGCATAGTCTGGGGTGTACCCGGCCATGATGATGCCGTGACGCAGATTGTTGTCATTCAGCTTGCGGCTGGCCTGCTTAATCAGCTGATCGCGGTGTGCAAGGATGAGAACACGTCGACCTTTGGTGGCAGCACTCAATGCAATGTGGCTGAAAACCACGGTCTTGCCCGCGCCGGTGGCCAGTACCAGGATGACACGCTTGTGCTGTCTAAATGCCAAGCGGATGTCGTGCACGGCTGTATCTTGATAGTCGCGCAGCACAACTTTCATTGCCATAGGTTTCTAAAGCGCAGCTTTATCTGTAGGTCTGCGCCCCACGAGTTAGTTGTTGGGGATGGCCCGAATTACTTGCTGTTTGCGCGCTCTACTTTGACCAGCGCCTGCTCGAGCTCATCGATGAGCTTGATTGTCTTTGGAGTTCGCAGTGTCCAGCGATCGGGGGTGGCCCGGGCGATCCCTGTGTCCTGACACAGCGCCGTCATGCTGGTTCCAGCCGCCTTGGCGCGCTTCTTGATATCGCTGATGCGGCTCTTGAACTCGCCCTCAAATGTCTTCTCGCTCACAAACACCTCTGTAACAAATAAGATTATTGCACATAGCTTAACTTATTTGAGTAAGCAGCGTCAAAGTAGAAACAGTGAACTACTGTGATTACCAAGTAATAAAAGGGAAATTGCGTGACATGTTGTTGCGCTGTACTCATTTTTGAGCTTACAATCTGCGCAACAACCCGACAAACCAGAGGAAATGAAAGTGGAAACTGTGCATCCGCTTGGGCCGGTCGTAATGACCAACGAGCAGTACCACGCCGCCCCAGGCATCAGTAAAAGCCATCTGGACGTAATCGCCCGCAAGTCTCCCAAGCACTACTGGGAGAAGTACCTCAACCCGGATCACGAGGAGGATCCCAAGTCCCGCGTGTTCATGTTCGGCCAGGCCACGCACACCGCCATCCTTGAGCCGGAAACTATGGAAGACCGGGTGGTGGTTGGCCTGCCGCACGATCGCCGCAGCAACTCCAATAAGCAGGCGTGGGCCGAGTTCGAACTGGAGAACTTTGGACGCATCATCCTGACCCGTGCCGAGCTGGATGCGGTGATGCGCATCGTGGACAACGTGTGGGCCGAGCCTGAGATTGCGGGCCTGCTCACTGGCGGCATTGCTGAGCAGTCATTCTTCGCGATGATGGATGTGCCGGATGGTGAAGGTGGCCTGCTGTTCGACCACGATACCGGCGAGATTATCCAGTCGCTGGTGAAGTGCCAGCCTGACTACCGCCGCCCTGGCAGCCACATCATTGATCTGAAATCGACTGAAGACGCCAGCCGTGAGGCGTTCGGCAAGTCCTGCGCGAACTACCGCTACCCGGTGCAACAGGCTTGGTACACCGACGTGCTCGACGCCTGCGGCCACTACAGCAACGAGCCGTTCCTGTTCCTCTGCTTCGAGAAGGAGCCGCCATTCGCCATCGGGCTCTATCCGCTCGAGGATGTGGCTGTCTCCCAGGGCCGCATCGCCTACGAGCGGGACTTTGCTCGTATCGTCACGCACAAGCGCCAGAACTACTGGCCTAGTCACTTCCGCAGCATCAAAGAGAGCATCACCAACCCGCTGCGCCTGCCAGGGTGGATGAAGCTATGAGCCTTTCACCAAACGCTGAGCTGTGGCTCAAGAACGGCGAGCGCTGCCCGGCCGCCGAGACCATCTTCACCTACTGCACTGGCGTCGACGTGCTGAGCGACCACGGCGAGGATCTGCCTCGCACGCTGGAAGACCTGCGCCGCTGCCGCCTGCTGTTCGAGACCGCCCCCGAGCTGCGCAGCTGCCTGCCCAGGGTGGCGAATCTGTCCCGCGAGTGGGCCGAGATTGTGAACTTCTGGGACGATCTCTGCCTGCTGCACGATGTCGAGTGCCCCGACTGGCGTGAGCACTCCGGCCCATGGAGAGCGCCAGAGACCAAGGCCATGCTGAATCAATTTATTGGCCGTGGCACGGCTGAATAAACCCTCAATCTACCCAAGGAATTTATATGAAGATCGCACACGTTCGCATCAGCAACATCCTCGGCATCGCCGAGCTGGAATTCACCCCGGAAGGCTTCAACGAGATCACCGGGCCGAACGGCACCGGCAAGACCTCCGTGCTGGAAGCCATTCAAGCCGTGCTCAAGACCGGCCACGACGCGACCCTGCTGCGCAACGGCGCCGAGAAGGGTGAGGCCGTGCTGGTGCTGGACGACGGCACTGAGCTGAGCAAGACGGTTACCGCCGACAAGTCCACCAGCAAGGTGAAGGTCGATGGCAAGGCCACATCTCGCCCGGCAGAAGCACTCAAGGCGCTGACTGACCTGTACTCCGCCAACCCGATCGAGTTCCTGCGCGCCCGCAAGCAGGATCGCGTCAAGGTGCTGCTGGAGACCATGCCGCTGGAAGCAGACACTGAGAAGCTGGCGGAGATCACCGGCATCCCGGTCACCGCACAACCTGGTACCCACGCGCTGGCCGTCATCGATGCCGTCTACAAGGAGGTGTACGACGACCGGACCGGCACCAACCGTGCAGTGAAGGAGAAGGACAACACCATCAACCAACTGCGTCTAGCAATGCCGGAGGCACCTGGTGGTGTTGAAGGAAGCGAGGACGAGCTGATCGCCCAGGTGCGCGCTGCAGATGAAGCCAAGACAACCGAGCTGGATCGCATCAGCACCAAGCTGACCGGCCTCAAGGCAGAGAACCAGAAGAAGATTGACGCCATCCGAGCCGAGGCGCAGCGCCAGATTGATGAGATCAAGGCCAAGGCAGCTGCCGATGCCGAAGCCATCACCACAGAAGAACGTCGCATCGAGGGGCTTGCCGGCACGCAGCGCGAGAAGACCATCCAGAAACACGCCGATGCGATCGCTCCGCTCAACACTGCGCTGAACTCCATCAAGGAGAACCGCGGCGCCCACGCCAAGCGTGAACAGGCCATGCAGACGATCCAGCAGATGGAGACGGAGCTCGTGGACCTGCAGGGCGACGCTGCCCGCCAGACGAAGGCGCTGGCCGACCTGGAGCAGTACAAGAACGACCTGCTGGCCTCCCTGCCTATCCCAGGCGTGGAAGTGAAGGACGGCGAGATCTACCGGGATGGCGTGGTGTTCGACCGGTTAAATACAGCCCAACAAGTCTGGGTGGCTATCGAGATTGCCAAGCTGCGCGCCGGGAACCTTGGGGTCAGTTGCGTTGACGGAATTGAGTTGCTCGACCCTGCCGCGTTCGAGGAGTTCAAGAAGCAGTCCTTGGCCTCCAACCTGCAACTCTTCGTTTCCAGAGTATCCAGCGAAGAATTCGCAGTAAAAACGTCGCAATAAGCAGATCAAACAGGCATAATCTTTTTTGAATACAGAAGGGGCGAAAGGTCGCCCCAGTAAAGGGGAAATAGAATGTCACAAGAATTGATGGTACAGGCGCAAGGCGGGGACTCCCCGTTCAGCCAGCACAGTAACCTGCCGTCTGCCGCCAACACCGGCTCGGTATCGGTCGAGCAGTCCCGTGCGATAGCCGAGGCACAAGGTCAGCTCATCCTGGCCAAGCGTTTCCCGCGTGATCTGAACGGCGCCTACGCCGAGCTGATGGATGCCTGCAAGCTGCCGGCATTGGCTCAGGTGGCGTTCTACACCCTGCCACGCGGCAAGAGCTCGGTAACCGGTCCTAGCATCCGCCTGGCGGAAGAGATCGCCCGCGTCTACGGCAACTTCCAGTACGGGCACCGCGAGCTGTCCCGCGACGACAAGAAGTCCGAAGTCGAGGTGTATGCCTGGGACATGGAGAAGAACAACTACTCCAAGCGCCAGATCACCGTGATGCACGTCATGGACACCAAGGAAGGTCCGCGCAAGCTGCGTGACCAGAAGGACATCGACGACAAGATCGCCAACGTGGCCAGCAAGCAGGTCCGGGGCCGGATCCTGGCCTTGGTGCCGAAGTGGCTGTCTGAGGCGGCGATCACCGCGTGCCGTGAAACTTTGGCCGGCAAGAGTGACATCCCGGTGGCCGAGCGCGTTCGCAAGATGACCCAGGCATTCGCCAAGTTTGGCGTGACTGGCAAGCACCTCGAGACGTTCCTGGGCCACAGCCTGGATGCGGTGGACACCGACGAGATCGCCGACCTGACCGGCATCTTCAACGCCATCAAGGATGGAGCCAAGATCTCCGACTACTTCTCCGAGGCTGAGAGCCTGGAGGCCCAGGCTGCCGCCAATGCTACGGCGCAGGCACTGACCCAGACAGCGCAGGAAGGCGCCCAGCAGCGCCAGCAGGCGGCGGATAAGTCGGCTACCACCCGCAAGCAGAAGCCCAAGCCAGAGCCGCAGCCTGAGCCTGAGCCTGAGCAGACCGTCTCCGCCGCTGATCCTGCAACTGCCACTGCACAGAGCAATCCGGTGGAAGAAGAGAGCAATCCCGTGGAAGAACCCACCACGGAAGTTCACGCAAATGCCGCCAAGGTTGATGGCCAGACCCAGGCGAGTGAGCCGGGCGATCAGTCAGCCGGAGACGATGTGTTCTAACTGGGGCAGTAATCGACATGGATGTCGAAGCAAAAAACAAGCAGTTCCTGACGCCGGCAGAAGTTGTCGAGCGGTACCACAGCAACATCAGCGTCAGGACGCTGGCGAACTGGAGGAGCGCAGGCCAAGGCCCTGCCTTCTCTAAAATTGGTGGGGCGGTGCTCTACCCCATAAGCAAGCTGATCGAGTGGGAAGAAATGAACACTGTGACCAGCACATCTCAATATCGCGGCAACGCCGCTAAGGTAAACTCAAAATGACTAAAGCTGAACTGATCGACGCACTGGCCGCACAGGCTGACATCACCAAATCCTGCGCTGGCAAAGTCCTGGATGCATTTGCCGCCGTCGTTGCAGACACTCTGAAAACTGGCGAGCAAGTTGTCCTCCCCGGCATCGGCAAGCTGGATCTGACCCACCGCAAGGCCCGCGTCGGCCGCAACCCCCAGACCGGGGCTGACGTGCAGATCGCCGCCAGTACCGGCGTCAAGTTCAAGGCGGCCAAGGCCCTGAAGGACGCAGTGGCCTGATGCAAACGGCGGGGGATGACCCCGCCATTTCTTTGTCTGGAGTGCCGCCAGCGCGGCTAAGGACTGAATTGTGGGAAATGAGGTAAAGGGCGTAAAGCCGCTCAAGGCGTACAGCGTTCAGGATGGAGAGCACGGCGCAGTGGTGTTCGCCACCAGCAGTATCGCTGCTCGCCGCATTGGCGCCAATGAGCTGAACACCGAGTTCGAGTACATCGAAAGCTGCCGGCGCATGCCGTGGGCCGACCAGTATGCCGACTCAGGCAAAGTGCCGCCACTTGAGCTGATTGCCGATGGCTGGCGGTTTGAATGCGGCCACTGTTATGAACTGGTGGGGGAAGACAGCGAGCACTACGACGAGGAATCTGACGAATACATCCCGCATGAGCCAGTGGCAGAAGGCCAGTGCATCTACTGCTCACCAGCCTGCCGGGACGCAGAGATGAAAGAGCGTGCAGAGAGGAAAGCCAAGAAGGAGTCCGCCAAGCAGACCGCCGAGCAGCAGTACCCTGGTGTCGAGGTGAAATGGGTAGACGACAGCGAGCCAGCCAAAGTCAGCTTCACGTTCCCTGGCGGAAAGCATCCTGTGCATTGGACGGTCGGCGAGAGCTTCGTCATGGTGACGAAAATCGACACTGAAGCATGGGAAGCATTCAAGGCCAGCTTGGGGGTGTCCGCATGAAAGAGCGCGGAATTATCTTCAATGGCGCCATGGTGCGCGCCATTCTGAGTGGGAAGAAGACCCAGACCCGGCGCATCATGAAGCAGCAGCCGCCAGAGCGCTGGCAGCCGGTCACGCTGTCGTGTGAGCCAGACCTTCAGGCTCGGACCTACACCAAGGGCGTCGTCGATCGTCATGGCTGCCTGCAGGCCGGGCCAGAGGTGTTCGGCGTCGCTGATGAAGAGTGGGGCGCTGTGTCGCCGTTCGGCAAACCAGGCGATCGACTGTGGGTGAGGGAGACGTTCGGTGATTGCGGTGTTCGCCTTGCCTATCGAGCTGACACCGATGATGGGGCAGCCTGCCAGGTGAAGCGGTGGACCCCCAGCATCCATATGCCCAGGGCTGCTGCCCGCATCCTGCTCGAGATCACCGACGTGCGCGTCGAGCGGCTGAACGACATCAGCAATGATGATGCGATGGCCGAAGGGATGGATGATGGCACCTCCGAAGCTGCGCTGTCGGTAGGGTGGTTTGAGAAGCCACGCAGAGCATTTCAGCGGTTATGGACGCAGATCTACGGACAGGAGAGCTGGGAAGGAAACCCCTGGGTCTGGATCTACGAGTTCAAGCAGGTTCCCGCCTCTGCGGGTAAGGGGTCAGTGTGAAGACAGCTGACGTGAAGGCCGCCCTGCGGGCGCGCTTCGTGGCTCCCGAGTGGGCGATCTTCTTCGAGGTGGGTGACGGGACCGGGGGCAACCAGCGTCGCTGGGCCGACGCCGTGGCCATGAACATGTGGCCGTCCCGCGGCCTGGAGATCCACGGGTTCGAGATCAAGGTCAGCCGGTCCGATTGGCTGCGCGAACTGAAAGACCCTGCCAAGTCGGCCAAGGTGCAGCAGTATTGCGATCGGTGGTGGATCATCACTCCCAAGGGCATCATCAAGCCCGGCGAGCTGCCGCCGACCTGGGGCCATTACGAAGTGAGCGAGGCCGGCGTCATCCGCCAGGTGGTGGCAGCGCCACAACTCGAAGCTGTACCAGTCACCCGCCCGTTCGTGGCGGCCATGCTCCGGCGTGCCGGTGGGGTGGATGAGGAGGCAGTGGCGTCGCGGGTTCGGACTGAGGTGGACAAGCTCCGCGCTCGGGACGAGGAGAACATCAGGCACCAGATCGAGGCGAGGGCCAGGCACTCCAAAGATCTACTGGAAAAAGTGGAGACGTTCGAGCGGATCAGCGGTCTGTCGATCAGCAACTGGGGCCAGTCCGAGGAAGTGGCCAGGGCGGTCCGGTTCGTGCTCGAGACAGGCGTCCTGAATTCCTATGGCGGCATCTCCACCATGGCGCGACTGGCTGATGAGTTCGCCGCCAAGTGTCGAGGGCTGCTCGACCAGATTCCGGTCAAGGAAGCCAAGCCGAGTTGAATATCGCCGGGCGCTGCCCGGCTATGGAGATTTATGGCTCATGCCAACAAGGCTGAGTACAACGCCTATATGGCTGAATACATGCTCAAGCGATACCACGCGAAGCGAGCAGAGATTGTGGCAGCGCTGGGCGGCAAGTGCGCAAAGTGCGAGGCAACCGATCAACTTGAGATTGATCATGCGGACGCCAAGGGGAAGACGTACAACATAGCGAAGATCTGGAATTATTCGGACGGACGGCTGCAGGAAGAACTCAAGAAGTGCCAGCTACTATGTGCGGACTGCCACTCGACCAAGTCGATTTATGAGCGTGGCATGAAGCCAGCGAAAGGCACCCACGGCACTCTGTCGTCAGCCAAGTACTGCGACTGCGACTTGTGCAAGCAAGCCAGGAAGGACTACGCGAAACTGTATGCCCCACGCCGCAACGAATTGAGGCGCCTGAAGAGGAAAAAGTGAGGTTGGTGAGCGCGCCGAGGCTCGAACTCGGGACCCGCTGATTAACTTACCACCACGGCTTTCACCGCCACCGGCAGCCCGGTGTTCGTGGTCTGGACTATCCCTTCACCATGGCCGGAGAACCGGCTGTAGGTGGGTGCCGTCTAGTCTCTACACCTTCCCCTCTCGGGGCTTGGCTCGGGATTGCCATGGCCGGTTAAGGCCGAAGGGTTCCCCGAGTTTGACACCATCCCTCCGGTGGTTTCCCCTCCGGAGGCTCCTATGAAGTCAGCTGCTCTACCACTGAGCTACGCGCCCAACTTCACCAACCTTCACGGGGCATCACTCTATGTCCCGTCATTGTCAGCGCCCTAATAGCGCCCCACCCTCCCACGGTCAACCTCTAACCCATTGATCAAATTTGCTAATTTTTGTGTTGCAAATTTGATTAAAAGTCAGATAATGGCTGCATCACGGAACTTCACGTTTTCCCGCTAAACCACTGGGTTTTCACCGCTTTTGCGGGTCCCTTGGCTCGTGTGGATTCACTAGAAATCCGTGTTCGGGCGCACCGGTTACCGGAAAATTGCGCCCGACCTGCGCCCGACAATCTCGGGCTCCGATAGGCCGTTTGAGGACACGAATTTATGCCGAAGCTCACCAAGACCCTCGTTGATAATACCAAGCCTACCGAGACAGACCAGTGGGTCTGGGATTCGGAGCTGCCAGGCTTCGGGATCCGTGTCCAGGCGTCCGGCCGCAAGACCTACGTGGCCCGGTACCGGACCCATGACCGGGTGCAGCGCAAGCTCACCCTGGCCCGCTGCTCGGACATGCCGCCTGACCGTGCCCGTGACCTCGCCCGCAAGGCGTTCGCGACCGTGGCCGAGGGTGGCGACCCGACCAAAGAGCGCCGGGTGGAGAAGGACGCCCCGACCATGGCGGACCTGCAAGAGCGTTACATGAACGAGCATGCCAAGCCGTTCAAGAAGGCCACCAGCACCCGGCTGGACGATGCCAACTGGCGGAACCATATCCTGCCCCAGCTGGGCAAGAAGAAGGTCAAGGATCTGAAACGGTCTGACATCCTGAGCCTGCACGGCAGCCTGTCGGAGAAGCCCGCCACGGCCAACCAGGTGCTGGCCCTGCTGTCGAAGGCACTCAACTTGTGCGAGACCTGGGAGTGGCGCCCGCGGAACAGCAACCCGTGCCACGAGGTGAAGAAATACAAGATCCGGGAGCGCGAGCTCATCCTGACTCCGGTGCAGATCAAGACCCTGAATGGCGCGCTGGACGAATTGTTGTCCGCTGCCGAGATCAGGGAGCCCATGGTCAACCTTGTGCGCCTGCTGATGCTCACCGGTTGCCGGCTTCGGGAGATCATGCACGCCCAGCGTGACTGGGTGGACCATGAGCGCCAGCTCCTGCTGCTGCCTGACTCCAAAGTCGGCCAGCGCAAGATCGCCCTCTCCGGCCCGGCCATGGACATCATCAGCGGCATCGCCACAAGCGAGACGTGGCTTATCCCGGGTCGCCGCCATGGGCAGCCGATGGACACCCCCTACAAAGCATGGGCGCGCATCAAGGAGCGGGCTGGGCTGCCTACCGAGCTGCGCATCCACGACCTGCGCCACACCGCTGGCTCTCTCGGCCACATGGCCGGCCTGAGTCAGAAGCAGATCCAGATCATGCTGGGCCACAAGCAGATGAGCACCACCGAGCGCTACCTGCATGGCGCCACCGGTGACGACGCGGTGATCGCCGCGAAGCTGGGTAGCGTGATTACCGGGGCGCTGAACCAGTCCGCTGCCGCCTGAGTCGTAGTGATCAGACAATACAAGCGGCCCCGGTGCTTCTGGGGCCGAATTTTCTAGGAGATGATGATGTCAATTGAAGATTACGCGCAAGTGCAAGAACTGATGCGGTGGGAGCTCAATAACCGCTCTCGCCCTGAGCCGGTTCGCTACTCACCTGGGCAGCCAGGGTATGGCCCTGAGTTCTGCGTCCAGTGCGATGAGGATATGCCGGCAGCCCGGCGTGAGCACGGGTTCAAGATCTGCGTGTCGTGCAAGTCACAACACGAGGCCGTCGGCCGCCACTACCATCACTGCCCCTGAGAAGAGATCCAGTCGGCCTTTGCGGCATCGCGCTCGGCGCATACACCGTAGAGGCCGATCAGGTTGTCGAACGCCACCGTCTGGTTACCCATCGCCGCCCCGTGTTCGAGCTCCTTCGGGATCGGCTCGCACTTCTGGCGGACCGCCTCTGGCATCTTGTTGGTCGCTGCGTCGACCGTGAAGTTGTACTTCGGCGCGCTCGAGCAGCCGGCCAGGATCACCGCCATGGCGAGCAAGGTCACTTTCATCATCACTTCGCCCTCCCCAGGAGCTGCGCATTGACCGCGTCGATGTGCCTGTTAAGCAGATCCACCCCGCTGGCCGGCAGCTTGCAGTCGGTGTAGACCAGCTTCTCGGTCTCCTTGACCACCTCGTTGTTGTAGGTCTTGTTGACCACCTGGATGTTCTGCAGGGCCGTCAGGAAGTTGCTCTCGACAGTGCGCCCCCTGCCCTCCGCCTCTTGCCGGCGTGCCTCCTTCTCTCCCAGCGCGACGTTGTAGGCCGTCACCAGGTTCTCCCTGTCAGTGGCCGCCTGAGCGGTCAGCTTGTTGCTGGCGTACTGGTAGCCGAAGTAGAGCCCGGTCGAACCGGTGCAGGCCATGGCCAACAGGACGGCGAGAATTACCCAGGGGAGCATTTTCATTTTTGACACGGTGCTGATGGCGTCTGACGCTTGCTGGATCTCGCTCACTGCTCAATCCTCATTTTGATCTCGGGTGAGGAAATCATCTCGTCCCGGCCGACTAAGCTGGCCTGGAAGCGGATCACGCTCTGGTAGGTGTACTCGCCGGGAGGTAGGGCTGGGACGATAAAGCCGTAGGTCTTCACCTCGCAGCCATTGGTCAGGCTGAACATGCCTGACTGAAGGGGGTAAAACAGGCCATCCTGGTCGCGTAGCGTCGGGTAGAACTCCACGCCAATGCTGCGATTAGAGCAGACGTTTCGCCGGATCCCCACTGATTGCCCGTGGTGGATTACACTGATGGCTTGCCCTCGCCTGTCGATGACCTCTGACCCTTTGAACGTCAGCGGATTGCCACCTATTAGCACCGTCCACCACAGGATGATGGTTGAGATGAAGAGCGCTCCAAGATAGGCGCAGGCCAAGAAAAAGGCCCGCTCCTTCTTGCTGTAGATGATCGTGCTCATTTGATTACCACCTTTGCCAAAATCGCCATCATGACCGACGACATCACTGCCGTCGCCAGGCCGTAGGCGATCATTTTCACTGGGGTAAACTCGGCGCGCGTCACGAGGTCTTTGATCGTGTTTTGCATGGTGCTTACTTGCTCCTGCAACCGGATCACGTTCTCGCTGAGTTTACGCAGGTCGTCGTTGTCCATAGTCTCACCGCCCGAAGAAAGGTTCGTATTTTTGCCGCCTGACATCGAGGACGTTGGTCACGTACTCGCGGTTGATGGCGAAGAAGGATTGTCTGTATCCAGGGTGAGGCGTTCTGGACTTGAGGCTGGTCTTGGCGACGTGATTCAGCCATCGCGCTTGGTCGCAGCCTTTGGTGTTCGCGCAAAGCCGCCTGTCCTGCAGGACACCACTCTCGCCGCCGTTGTAGGCCGAGAGTGTGAAGGAGAGCCGGTCTCTGTCGGTGGCAGCACCGCGCTGGCGGCCGTATATGGCCTTGTCCATCTCCACTATTGCCATGAGCTGGTAGCTCGGGTCGTACCGCTTCTCCCACGACCAGCCGCGTAGGCTCTCATGAGCTGCTGCCAGCTCTGAGATCTTGTCGAAGCGAATACTGCCGTCCGCACGATAGGCCCGGGTGAACTGCCCGAACCCGATGCCGTTCTCGCGCTTTGTCTTGAGCTCTGCGCGTGGGTTCCAGCATTTGGAGTGGGTCAGGCTGATGCAGGATTCCTGCTCCACCTGCGCCGCCAGGAACGACGGCATCGGTGCTGCTGGCCAGACTGCTTGCTGGTTCTCTACCAGGACAGGCAGGTATTGCAGCGCGTTCTTTGGCACCTGAGCCGCCAATGACGGCATACACCACGCCAGCAGCATCAGCTGGACAAGGATCCTGACAATCATGCCTTGGCCCACAGCACGAGCGACAGCATGGTGATGCCAACAAACAGAATGATGGCGGCCACAACCAATCCTGCCGCCCTGTTCTCGAGCTCAGCCTCTTTGACCAGCTTGGTGAGCTCAATCTGCGGGAAGGTCACCCGGCTGACGATGATGGCGATGCCGGCCAGCACTGGCGCGAAGACCACCCACTGGAGCAGCGTCGCGAACATCGCCGGATCGATGAAGTAGAGCGCCGCGGCGCAGGGGAGGATGAGGAACAGCGCCGACTTGTCCACGAGGAAGCTGAAGCGGCGAAGGAAACTCTTGATGTGTTCGAACATGGGATGCACCTATCTTGGTTGATAGGTGCATTGTGGTGTCACGACTAATTCTGACCGACAGCTTCGGGCGATTTACGACCAGCTGATGTACACGGCTCCGTTGCCGCCCTTGGCACCAGCCACCTGGCCGGCCCCGCCGTTTCCGCCTGTTGGCACAGTGACGGTAAGGACAGTGCCGGGAGCAATTGCGCCAGGTCCGTAGTCGCTCACCGCACGGCCGCCGTCGCCACCATCACCGCCCTTGGTCGCGCCGTAGGTGCCGCCGATACCACCGTCAGCACCACCGCCTGTGCTGTTCAGCACGTTGCCACCAGAGGCCGATCCGTTCGTCGCTTTCGCCGGCTTGTTGTAGTAGGCACCCTGACCGGCAGAGCCGCCGTTCCCGCGCAGTGAGGTGCCAGACACAGTGGCCGCTCCGCCTGCTGCACCGTTCGAGCCAGCCGCGCCAACGTCATAAGTCGAACCGCCACCTCCACCACCGGCGCCACGCACGTCGATGCGCAGAGTGCTGTAGGCGGGAACAGTGAACGAGTAAGTGCCAGGGCTTGTGCGGCTCCACGAACCAGGAACTGACTTCACAGCGCCGAAGAACTGGCTGAAGTAGATCGGGCCGCTGGCCGGGACGTTCAGGTTATTAGCGGTCGTCAGCTGCCCGCGGTAGTAGTGCGACAGGTAGTTAGGTGGCCCCCAGTTACCGAACTCGTCGCGAAACTGGGACATCCAGAGCATGCCAGAGCCAGGGAGTGCCATCAGCGCGCCTCCAGCTCTTTCACCCGGGCGGACAGCTCCTTCACCGCCTCGATCAGCACCGGCGTCAGTTTGGCGTAATCCACCACTCGCCAGCGCTCGCCATCGTTGTCCACGTCAGGCACAGACAGGCTTACCAGCTCTGGAAGTACGACCTCCACCTGGTCCGCCAACACGCCGATATCGCGTTGTCCTGGCTTCCCAATAAGGTTGGTCTTGCCGTTCCATATGAATCGAACGCCATTCAGCTGCTCGATGATGGCGAGGGCGCCGCCGATAGGCTCCACCTCGTCTTTCAGCCGTGGGTCTGAATAAGCGCCGATATTGCCGGAGGCGATCATCGTTCCATCTGGCGTCGAGTACCAGCGCCAGGCTGCAGATGACCATCCGCCTATACCAAAGTAACCATCGGCACGCAGGCCAAGTGTAATCCCGTAGGAACCTTGCGCATGGAAGCCTATAGAGGCCAGACCCCAGTCGCCGGATCCGCTGGCATTGCGCACCTCGAGCGAGGCGTTTGAATAGCCCTGCACCATCGAGCCATTGAGTGACGCCGTGTAGACCATTCCAGTGAATGCGCCGCCAGAGAAGGGGAAGTAGCTCGACGGGTTCAGGTTGCTGCTGGTCCAGAAGTAGCCGAGATCGGTGGCGTCCACGGTGACCCGCAGGCGGGAGTCAGTCCCCCACCCGATCTTGACCTTGTTGGTAAGCTGGTTGGCGCCGCCGCCCTGCTGCACAGGGGCGAATCCAAGGCTAGGTTCTTTGGAGCTCAAGGCTTCTGGCAGCCCGGTGATTTGCGTCATCGGCAGGCTTGCATTCAGCACATCGTGCAAGCCGGTCACGCGCTCGATCGGGATCTCCGGGATGCGCATCTGGTCAAAGATGCCGGACTGGATGGCTGACGCGTCGAACACCTCGCTGTTGGCGATGCGCACCCACTTGGTGCCGTTGGACACGATCCAGTCGCCGGCAGCCCACTTGGTCACCCCGTCAATATCGGTGGTGCCTGGCACCGACACCTCGTAGTAGCTGCCCCTGTTCTCGGTAGCTGCCTCTGGAATGGCTGGCGTATTGGTGGCTGCGTCCCAGTCTGAGACGTAGTGCATCGCGGCGTTCGCGGCCGTTTCGATGTTCTTTAACAGGGTGTCGAGAGTAGTGATCGTGCTGCGAAGGCGGTCCACATCGACCCGAAGCGGGTTGCTCAGGTTCGGCAGTGGCAGGTTGTAGTTGGTAGAGTGCTCATCAAACATAGCTTTCGTCTACGTGTTGGGATGTTGAGCTAATGTAACATCACCACGATCAGTCACTTGCACAAAAGAAACCCCGCCGAAGCGGGGTCTGGAACATTATGCGATCTTTATGGAAATCCATGCTCTGCCGTCTTCGAGCACCTTCCATACCTGACCTACAGAGCGCCGATACTGGTCAAAGCTCGGGTTTTTGATGGACTGCCCACCGATTGAACCATCACCATTGCGAACCGGCATGATGTAGTCACCAGGTTCCGCACCATGGACGTTGCATGGTACCTGGCCGCTGAAGGCGATACGGTCGACGCTCTGGCGCTTCGCTTCCAGGTCTGCTTCCCACGCAAGCCACTCGTCCGAATCGCGCTTGCTGGGCTCGGCAGCGATCACCTTGGCGACGCTTTCAGACCATTCGCTGACGCGCTGCTGCAGCTGTTCATCTGTTTCTTCGGTCATCTGCACAGGTTCGGCTGCCTTGAGTGCCATGCTATCCGCAAGCCAACGAGCGTAATCCTTCGTGTATCTCTCTGGCTCCGGCATGTGGCCCCATGTGTCGCCACCTACGTATGCCGGATCCGTCGATTTCACGACGAAAGAAATTGCATCATCGAAGCTGTCCGTCAGCAAGCCTTCGTGATTGACGCCACAAATCGCGCCTTTGGCGATGTCCCCACACTGCTCGGACTTCATCATGTATTCGGCGTAGTCAGCGCCAGATGCGTTGAGCGTACCAACGGCATTAAGGCTACGGCCCGATGCGTTCACAGAGCCGAGGTGCATACCAGCCAGAGCGGCGTTGTAGTTCTGGTTGTCCACCGCGTTGATCTTCGTGACGCCGGAAAAAGGCGCCACGAAAGCGGCAACTATCCCGCCAGTTGACACATTTGCTCTGAGTTTATTGCCGGTAGTGGCCACGGACGGAGTATTGCCGGCCGAGCCGATGGTAGATCCGCCGTCGACGTTGAAATCAGCGGATACACCAGCCGCAGTGTGAATAGCTAGGTTGCGCCCGAAAGACGAGCCCCGCGTTGACCGCAGCCAAGCCCCAGCAACCGATTGATACGCCGCACTCGAAAACGCCAGGTCAACGTAATCGCTGGCTCCTATGCCACCGCCTTCCAGGTTCAAGGCGATACGTTCATTACCCCAAATATTCACCCTGCCGAGTATGCTTGTGGTGCCGTGCTGAACGGTTTTACCCCATGACGCATAGTCTGGGCCATACTGCGTTTGCTGGAACTTGTCGGAGGGCACAATTGTGCGAGGCCCAGAAATCCCGTCAATGGTCACAGAGGCAGCGGTGGCGTTACCTTCGTTCCAGATATTGAAGAAGGTCGTGGACTCAAAAGCGGTAAGGCTGGTGCCTGACATGTCCCACATGAACGTGCCGCCAGGATTGAACTGCAGCACCGTTCCGATGAAAGTCCATTGACCAGATCCCGGTGTGGTGTCCATGACCAGGAAGCACATTTTCTTCGAGTCACAAATCTGCCCACCGTAGAAGATGTCAGCACCAGCGTGCATTATGTGACCTGCATCAGCACCAGCAATGGCCGCTCCGCGCGCCCAGTAGGCGTAGTTATTGGTGCGGGTGCTGACGTTGGTGAACACGTTCCCGATGTTGCCACTCGTTTTCTGAATAGCTTTATCAAAGTTGGTAAAAAATACATCAGTCATCCTGACGCGACCAATAACCTCATCACCTGGGGAATAACTGTTGATGTCACCGAATGCGAAACCAACACCCTCAAGGGTACCTGCCCCCTCCAGCGTCATGCTAGTGAATTCAGGGTACTTCCAGATGGGTTCCCTGAACATGTTTTTGACAACAGGCTTGGTCTTGTCGAACGCGATCAGCTTGGTGCGATCCATACCCTGACCTTCGATGTCGAAATGTTCGGTCAGAACCAAGTTCACGCGGTAGGTGTAAGCCCCAAGCTTCACGCGCTTCCCGGTACCAAGAGCCTTGTGGAATGCGGCAGTGTCATCGACTCCAGCAGTGTGCTTGGCGCCGAATTCTTCTGGCCGCACGTACTCTGAATTTCGGTCAATCTGGCGTTCATCAGTAGCCCCAGTGAAAGGCTGCTTGTAACGCAGAGGCTCGGCCGTCATGTCGATCCACAGCGGATTAGACGTGGGATCCGTACCAGGATCTACTGCCAGACCACCGCCTGGGATGGTGCCGGCCCACAAGTAAACGCGCTGTGAGCTTTCGTCCAGTAGCAGCTGAGTGGCGCTGGTGATGGTGGCGCCATTCCCAAACGTTCCGGTGGATAGAGTGCAGCCGATATCCTGCGCAACCTTAGCGAAGTGCAGCCGCATCAGCAGCTTGTCCTTGGCGGCAGAGTTATCCAACTCCTGTTGAACGGTTTGCCCAGACGCTGTCTTGACCTTGGTAGCGCCTTCGGTGGTGTTGAGCTGGGTCAGAGCGTCATTGAGCATCACTTTCCAGTTGCCCAGCTCGGTTGCCGGGGCCTCCATCAAGATGAAGGTCTTGCTCACGTCGCTGCGGATCGCCACGTCACCTGGCTCGGCAGCAAGGGCCAGCATGGCCGCCTCGTTGTCGACAGGGAACGTGTCAGTGATAGCGACAGCAGGCAGCTGCTCAACCGGGATTTTGCCGTCGTCACCAACGGTGGCGGTGTTATCCAGAATGCTCAGAGCTTGCTGCAAGCGTACGACATCATCCTCGAGGTAGTTGTCGACGTCAGGAAGTGGGAGCTGAAGGCGCTGTGTCTTGTTATCGATCATGGAGATACCCTGATTAGGTGATGCTAACGCGAAGGTTGTAGATGTACGGTCGAGCGGCAGGCGTGCCGGTGAGAACCAGTTTCACGCGGATTTTTGCTTCTTGCACCGCAGCTATCAGGTAGTTGTACTCGTAGACGCTGTTTCCTACCGGGATCGGCTCCTTGTCGGGATCCTGCGACACAGCCTGCCAGGTGTCGCTTTCATCGACGCCCTTAATAAAGACCGACACCGAGGCGCCAGACGGGATCTGCCCGTCGAAGATGATGCGCACTTTGCAGCCAGTGGCGTCGGCATCGACAGCGCGGGAGACGTACTCTGCCGTGGTCGCGATTTTGCCAACGACCAACTGAGACCCAGGGTACAGCATGGCGGAAGCCTTCTGCGTTGCCCGCAGTCTGGCCTTCACGCCAATGTCGCCGCTGATGTTGCCGGCCAGGTTGATGCCCTGATTGTCACTGGTAGAAACGACAGAGCCATTCGGCAGAGTCAGCACCAGCTCGCTGTCTGCCCCGGTGGCCGGGTTGTCCGCCATGGCGAGCACCACGAGGTCGGTTGCGTCTACCACTGTCACCTTGCCGAGATCGAGCTCACGAGAGGTCTCGGTGTAGCGGCGGGCCAGCAGGCGGAAGGTCAGATCACGATCCTGGTGCGCCGTCCAAGTGGAGGCGTTGCTCGAGGACAGCAGGACGCCAACCTGGTACGGCTGCTGGGTGACCCAGCGGCTGTTGGTGGAATCCCACTTTCCGAGCTCGGCAATGGCTACGGCCCCCACGGGATCGTTGCAGAGCACCACGATGGCGTACTCGACGTTGGCCAGGATGCGCACCGGCGTCTTGAACTCAAAGCGATTCCAGGCGCCGACGGTAATCTGGCTCGGATCACGCGATGCCTCAGCCAGAATGGACTGCGTCGGGAAACCGGTCTGGGTTTCTCGGATCTGGATGCTGATAGGGGTGGAGCCCTTGGCCGTTACCACCACTTCTACACCGCCGATCTGGTTCTCTTCCGGCAGTGAAAAGGTCTGCGCCAGCGGGTCGTAGTAGGTCTGATTGGTGCGGGTGACGTTCTGCAGCACCTCGCTGACGAGAATGCCCTCGCCAACGAAGACAGCATTGCCAAGGCTTCCGCCAGAACCAGTCAGCTCGACGCTTTTTGACCCCGCCTGCACATTGGCGGGGATTGTGAACTTACCCTTTAGGGTGCCAGTTTGGTCAGCAACAAGTGCCATAAAAATCCACCTTTAGATAGAAACCGGCGTCACAGAGATGCCGTCGAACTTGATCGATGCCAGCTGCTCGCCAGGCCCCCATCCGGTAACCTCGAACTTCACTTCGATTTGTCGCAGGTGCTCGATCCGGGATGACTTCGAGCTGACGAGGACAGTCTGCGTCGTGCTGGATGTGTAAGACGGGTAGCCAGGAAGACCTGCGCCGAAGTTGGCCAAATGCCACCGATCAAGGATCCGGTTATCGACAATGAATTTCTGGGTAATCGGGCTGAGCCAGGTCGTTTGCGTCTCGGTCCAGCGGTCCACAGCAGGTGTCAGCGTGACAGGCTTGGGCGGGACAGCGAACGACATGTACGGGTTGATCTTCATCTCGCCCGTGCGCGAGGTTTGCTGCAGGACCGGCTCCAGCGTATAGGCGCAAGAGGTCGGCTCAGCGATGTCGGTGCTGACTGCGAATGCCCCACCATCGATCGGGAGGGTGAGTGCATATCCAAGCACCGCCGCTTCTTGCAGGATCCCCTGGTCACGCTGGTTGTCGTCAATGAACGGGTCAACGAACATACCCTTCTTGGCGGCGGCTTCACGAGTGCCGGCGTCGGAGATCAGCTTCTGCTGGGCAACCAGGTCACTGAGCGTGTCGAGGCGGTTGTTGATGCCCTCGATCTCGTTCATTGGCACCATGCGCACACCGTCGTTGATGATGCGGCGGGCGCCGGTCCAAGTCTGCACGATCTGGCATATCGGCAGCAGGTTGCTTTGCACTTGCGGGCGAACCGGGTCGTAATCCGTTGCCACACCCTTCACCCACAGGAAGGCTCCGCTCTCGTCCATGCAGAGGCGGTCGATGCGCGGCAGCTTGGCGTAGTAGTTGACCAGGATCAGCGACCCAAGCACTGCGCCGGTAACGGTAAACCCAGTGTCGTCCACGGCCGTCGGCTCAACTGACGTGATGTACCGGTAGGTCACTGAGTAGGTTGAACCAGGTGCGGGTTCGTTTCCTTGCAATGACCAGTCGACCTTGCCGGATGTCAGTTTGTAGTCCACGTCCTTGACGTAAGTCGTCCCGCCCTGGACGACAGACACGATCTCGATGACAGAGGTATCTGGCAGCGGGTCTTGCGCACCGGCGAAGGTGCCATGCACCAGCGATACGGTCTTCTCTTCTGTGATGCGTACCTGGGTGATGTCAGAGATGGGGGTGCGATCGAGCTCGACGCGCTGGGACCCGTTGGTTGTGGATGCATGCGGTTCGCTGTCAATGAAGCGCAGATCAGGCTGCGCCGGATACTCCAGGCGGCGAGAGGTGTTCAGGGTGACGCCAAATCCGTTGATGCGGGCGCGGCCATCCTTGACGCTGTAGACCTGGGAACCATCGGGGAGATCGTTCATGGCTGTCACCATCATGCCGGACACGATGTAGCTGACGCCGTTGCTGTCCCGATCGTAACGAGCGATGGCCTGGGAGACGCTATCCAGCTGGGGCGGGGCCTCCTTGGCGCGCAGCTGGCCGTCGTCGACGTAATAGATAGGGAAGAACTCGCCCTCAGAGCTGCCATCGCCCTGGTAGCCCCATTGCGGCAGGATTTGCAGGCGGACTGCGCCAGGCTCTTGGTAAGCGCGAGTCTCGCGGGCCGGGTCGAGCAGGGTTTGATCTTCTGCTTCGGTAACAATCGTCTCGTTCAGGTAGATACCGATGACGACGGTGCCGGTTGTGGGGATGGTCAGAGTATCGCTCGGAACGCCGCGGACGGTCCCCCGCAGGTACACCGCTCCGGACTCCAGTTGAGTGACACCAGTGTCCTGGTTCACGACAGCGCGAGCATCACGAACGATGTCGCCATCCTTGTAGAGTGCATCGCCAAGAGCTTTGATACGGTTCGTGGCGTAAGCCTGCACTTCGTTCAGCTCTGCAGACTGAAGGACACGGCCCGCCAGGAATTCGTGGCGTTCGTAGCCTTTCGCCTGCTCTTCTTCAGAGCGGTTGTAGTAGCCGGGTAACGGTGCCATATGTGCTGGGCCTTAGAATTGGACGACGAATTCGAATTGTTGACGGATCTGAGGGCTGCGCTGGAGCTTCTGGATGTACTCGAGCACCAGCAGCTGGCCAGGCTTTTCGATGTCTTCCGGCAGCAGGTAATCCTGACCTGGAGGGGTCGTGGATTTAGCTTCGGTGCCAATAAATACGCCGAGCTCGCGAATGGTCGCGTCGGGAGCATCCAGGAAGTCGAACGCAAAGCGCAGATACAGGTACTTGGTCGGTACCTGAGACACAGTGAACCGGCCCTCGGCGACAACGATCTCGCCGATAGGATCGGGTACGCAGAACAGCGATTGGGTGACCTTGCGCCGGCCAACTTCAGCCAGCAGCGCAGTCGTGCCGACACTCTCTGGCGGCTGTGTCACGTCCCAGTCAGCGGAGCCTGAACCCCACCCCAGATGAATGGGGCGTTCCTTGATCGATTGGGCGACCGCAGCGCGGCCAGAGTCAGTAAGAATTGCCATGGATAATCCCCCTTTCTCGGAATTATTCCATCACGACCGGATCAGGTGGGCGTCAGTTGTTCCATGTTGTGTCATCCCACGACTCCGGCACGCTCCAGTCAGAGCCCTGCGCCGACATGGACATCACCGAACCATCAACATCCCCTTCAATGAAGGCGCTCTCGCTGTAGCTGGTCATTCGCGAGAAGATCCTGACTTCGTATGCCTTGGCCCAGGACTGGAATCCGCGCCACTTCCCACCGGTGCGCCAGGTCTTCTTCTCCTGCGGGTAAGCCTCTACGTAGGTTCCTGCATAGAAGCCCGTGTGGTACGGGTAGACCTCGCCGTCTTGTGGATACAGGACTGGGCCATAGCCTAGGATGTTGGACGGGCTGGACGGCATGATGGTGCCGTTCACCTCATCAACCAGGCTGGACAGCATCTGCAGCGATGTGATGGATGTCAGATAGTTCCTGTCGATCGAGTAATCAGACAGGCGCAGAGAGTCATCAAGCCGCGGTAGCTGGTTGACTTGCACCAGGCGAGACCAGAGGCCCCACTGCTGGTACCAAATTGTGCCGTTGAGTGGGTCTTGCAGGAAGGTGCGATTTCGCTCTTCCGGTGGCAGGACAATGACCCCAGCCGCCTTGTTCCTCTCGATGATGTCGAGGATGCCGTCCCATTCGATAGCCTGGTCGGCCACAGGGCGGATCAGGTGGTAACCGATGCTCGAGCCATCGTAGAAACGGTGCGTGCCAGATAGCGTTGACTCGTCGAGGCGGAACATGCCCTCCCAAGGTTCTTCGATGTGAACCCGCTGACCGGTCAGATCGAGGATGGCCTTCTCGATCGCGTATCCGTTGACGCGGAGCCTGAAGGCTTCCTGCGGGATTAGCGGCTGATAGGCCGTGTCGGTCATCTCCTGCGGGCGTGGCGTATTGTAGAGTGCGCCCCAGAGATCCAGCCACTCACCCTCGGCCTGGGTTATGACCATCTGCTTCAGCGCTTCGCCGATCTGCGCCTTGGCGGTCCGCAGTTCGCGGGCATACCCGCCAATCAGGGAGCGGAGCAGGTCGCGGAAGGCATAGAGGCGATCACCGTTCGAGCTGAGCGTGTTCCCGGCGCCATCAATCAGGACTGACGCTGACAGGCCGGAGAACTCTGGTGACAACCCAGCCACCTCGAAGCCATCGAGCACCAGCTGGCCAGCCAGCTGCCCCACCGTCATCATGTTGAGATGGTAGGTCTTGGAGTAGCCGTTGACGGTGGCAGTCAGCACCTCATCGGCGATCGCCCACGTAACGCCGTCCGGATGCCGGATGAAAAACGCCAGTGCGCTGTCTGGGGAAGTGTCGAAAACTGCCGTGTGCAGTGAGCCCAACAGGCGTTTCAGCATCGTCATAGCGCGGTCACCGTGACGACACCCGGGACAAGCGCCTCATTGGCCTCGCAGATGATGTTCTCAGCGGCAGAGATCAGGATTGCCTTCACCCCTGCCACACCCAAAAGGGCGTTCTCGAGTCTCTCCACGTAGAGGACATCCCCTGGCATGACGGTGGACAGGAGCGTCGCATACTCATCGGCGATGCTTTGCTTTACGGTCTCGTCCAGCTCGTAGCCGGCCTGCATGGTGACTCTGACATCGAGGGGTACTTCCCGCTCCGCCATGGCGATGACGTCGACCCTGACGCCGCCAGAGCGATAGCCGGGGACTATTTTGCCGGTGTCGGCATCCACCCAGCCGTTAATGATGCGCTGACCTTGAGTGACCAGCTCAGGCGACGGCAGGCCGGCAGACGAGTAGATGAAGATCCGGACGTAACCGGCGATCTCGGTGTGACCGGAGCGAGTTACGTACTCTTGAATGTTACCTGTCTCATCCGTCAGCGTGGCGGACTCGGCAGCGGCAATGCAGGCAAAGATGGTGCCCCGGGACAGCGAACCGATGAAGGTGGTGAACCTGGCCTCCCGTTCCGCGTCGGTCTCCACATCACTACCGTTGTTGATTGCCGAGTTGCTGATCGTGTGGGAGCTGTCGAAAGCGGTGGACGCTGTGATGCTGCCTGACGAGATGTTGTAGGCCAGACCTGGGGCCTCTGCGATGACCGGGATCCGCACCGAAGTCGAGCTGGTCAGCCAGATGACATCCTCGGTGCTCAGGTAGGCGCGCCCGTCGCTGGAGGTAAACTCGGTGCCAGCCTGGATCGTGAAGGCGGTTGCTGGGGGTGTTGCGTGCGACACGCTGACGAAGCCGCGGGCGTACTTGGCCGGCAGCTTGTCGAATCCGAATGACTTGAAGGTGGCAACCGGGATGGCTTCGCGCAGGCCGTTGAAGATCTGCAGGTAGAGCTCTTCAATCTCGACCGCAGGGGCTTCAACCAGCGTCCGGCTCACAGAGCCAGGCATCAGGTCGGTGATTTTCGTGGTTGTGCCGCGGATATGGTTGAGCATACTCGCCGTGATGCTCACGAAGTCTTTTATTTGAAATGCCACAGTCCGGCCGCCATAGAATTGCACATGGCAGCCATTCTGACATCACGACTGGCTACTGGTTGGAGATATCGACCTTGCCACCCGCGATCGCCTCGGCCGTTGCCGTGATCCTAGTGGCGTCCCCTGTCACCTCAGTAGTGGATCTGAGGACGCTGGATACCCGGTAATCTGCCTCAATGGCGGACTTCACATACTGCGCGCCCAGGAGGCTGGCCGTTGGCCCAGTGACCTTCCCCTGCAGCTGCCACACCAGGCAGCCATAGTCAGGGTGCCGGACGAGCTGGCCGCGTGGCGTGTCGACCCGGTGGCTGAGCTGCTGGGTCAGGTTGTCGGTGCCGGTGGCCACAGCGATATCCCCGTTGCCGTCGTCGACCAGGCGCCGCTTGACCATCTTGCAATCCCGCTCGTAAACCTGAGCTCGCTCGGTTGCGTCCGTATTGATGCCGGTCGGAGCCGGCACCCGGATCATTGAACCGGTCAGCAGCACGGAGTCGGTGACATCCTCTGGCCTGTCGGTGAGGTATGGAGATGTCAGGTTGTTGAGCCAAACCAGCTCATACCACCGGTTGGCGTCCCCCATCTCCCGGGCTGCCACTCGCTGCAGCGTGTCGCTGGCATGGGTCTCAGCCAGCCGGTAGCTGGGCATCTCCCGCTCGAACAAGTCAGCCATCGATGGTCACCCCTTTGTTGATGATCTTCAGGTGACGATCCATCTCTCGCATGTCGATGGGGGCCAGAACCGGGTCAGCATGCCCCAGCGTGGTTATGCTGGACTGCGCGCCACTGGTCAGCATCAGCGGTGGCCGCTCAGGCTGGATCAGCTCGAAGGCATTGCTGTTGAGGTAGCTGCTGGCAGGGCGGCCGCCAGTCGTGGATGAGCAGTTGGATGCCCCGTACAGATCGGAGTAGTCATTGTAGGTCTTGCGGGGGCGCAGCGAGTTCTTGAAGATACAGTACGCCTCGCTGTAGGCCGCGCCCACCGCGCTGATGGATGCCTTGATGTGGTCAGGGATGCCGGCAATGTTCGACACCGTCCGGTTGATGTTGGCACCGACCTTCGCGATGTCACTGGCAAAGCCGATCAGGGTGTTGGCTGTGCTGGAGACGGCATTCTCCCCAGTGGCAATGACCGAGTTGACCGCCCCGAAAACCCTGGCGGACATGTTGGTGAAGGTCTGGATCGTGGCCCCAATTGGCGCGAGCGTGCGGTCCTTGTAGGCGACCGCCGTGGCGATCCAGCTGTTGATATCGTTCGCATAACCCTCGATGCGCCGGATGACATTCTCCAGGGCGCCGAGACCGGCCGGGATGCTGCCGGCGAACGGTAGTACCATCAGCGGGTTGTCGATGTCTGTAGCCACCGCCTGCAGGGAGATATTGTACTGGAACAGCAGGGGGCGGGACCGGCTGCGGCGCAGGACGAACTGCGTCGGGGCAACACTCCAGGTGAAGCCGTCCAGCATATCGATGAACAGCAGCTTGACGTTCGCCGGGTCCATACCTGAGTCGATCGCTGCCTGCTTGGCCTTGTGGTACTCGTGCTGCACCAGGTTATTCAGGGTCTCGAACGCTTCGGCACCGTCTTCGCCGCTACCGGCAGACGAGCGCCAGCCGGTGTGGCCGGAGATGGTGACGGAGGGCAGGCCCTCCCCGAAGTTGTCGACCCACCCCTGGACACCGCGGCCCAGCGTCTGGGTGACGTTAACCCGGGACGGCTCGTTGCGGGTCAGATCCTCCGGCCTAACTTTCAGGGTGACCGGCGTGCCGAAGCCCCCCGGCTTCTGGAGCAGGAAGGCTATCGGGCGTATGCCAGCCCTTTGGTCAGTTGGAGGGGTTTGTGTGAACATGGTTGCAGAATACCATCACCACCTTACGCCCCACCATCACCGTCGCTGTCGGTGATCGATCCGCCAGCGTTGATGTTGCTGCCAACCTGGAGGTTTTCACTGATTGTCACGCTGCCCTCAATGGCTGCTGTGGTACCGCCGCCGCTGCCAGACATGCCGCCCTTGTAGGTGAGCTTGCCATCCACTGTCAGGTTACCGGTGCAGCGGGCTTCCGGTGTGTCGATGGTGACACTCTCGGCCGCTGTTACTGTGGCGTCGTTGCAGGTGATGTTGGCATGGCCCTTGGCCTCGAGCTCGAAATCCTTCTCCAGCTTCAGTGTGCAGGTGCCCTCCGGGGTCATGGTGAGCTCAGCCACGTTCCCCGCCAGGGAGACGCGGAGAAACACCTTCTTGCCCGTGTTCCGATCCGGCTCCAGGCTGGCGTCGGCATTCTTGCCGGCGATCTCCGGCTTCTCAGGGCTCTCCCCCACCTGGATGAAGGCACCGCTGGGGTGCATGATGCCGAAGTTGCCATCCCCATCGGTGTAGCTCATCACGTCCGACTGATGGCGGTTGAACCGCATCTTCGGATCCTTGAAGGTCATCTGGCTGATCTGCGGGTACAAGAAGCCGGTGACCACCGGCGTGCGGCCGACGTAATCCACGACAGCGTGCATGTCCTGCCCATCTTCCCGGGTGATGTCCCACTTGTCCTTCTTCTCCGGTACGGCCGGCAGGTCCACGCTGCCGGTGCGGGCGCTGCCGCTCGGGGTCATCACCTGCACGCCGACCAGGCGCTCGCCATTGTCCACCATCACCAAGTCGACCGAGTAGTCTTCCGGGTGGGTGGCAACCACTATGCCTTTTCTCATTGCCATTACAGAATTTTCCCGAACGGATTGTTGGTTCGGCTGGCCTGCTCTGCCAGCCACGGGCTGTTCACGCCACCTTCCATTTGGGCACGGGTCACGAATCCGGTACCACGCTCGAACTGAATGGTGGCCGTGTAGCTCTGGAAGGGGATGAACTCGTCCGTGATCTGGACGATGTACCCCTCGTGCTCGAGGTTTCCCTGCTGGAACTTCGCGTAGTCGCCGGCTTTCACGCACTCGGCGCGACCGTCCTTGCCTGGCGGCCGCATCAGGCCACCCTTGATCCTGGCTGTGCCGCTCTCCAGCACCACGTTGTCCTTGTTCATCTCCACCATCAGGCGGCGGCGGTTGTCGATCCACGCCTCGAAACGCTCTGATCGCTTCTCCTGGCCGTCCTTATCCAACCCGGTGGTCATGCTCTTCACATCGTCATCGCTCTGTTGGGTCTCCCCGTACATCGGGCGGACGCCGTAGTATTTGACAGCAGCGTTGGGGTAGTCCTTTAGGTTGACCGTGGTGTCGCTGTCCTTGACGGCCATGAGCTTCCTGAAGATGTCGGAGATCATGTCGTAGCGCTGGTTACTCACCCAGTAGAAGTTGGCCACGTTCGCATCGGAGCGCGCCGTGGCGATGCTCTGGATGTCCTCGTCCGCCACGGTCACGTAGATGGGGTCCGGTGCATCATCCTGGATCTTGCGACTGTCCGACCCCTTGGGTTTGGAAATGCTCAGCGCGGGCGTCGGCCGGTATACGACATAGACCCCATCCTCGCGGTCCTCGGTGTAGAGCTCGTTCCAGATCCCCACGTCGCCGAACGTTTTCAGCAGGTCGTAGACCGACCCCTCCTGCCCCTGGTAGCTGTTATTGACCACGCCATGGGAAACTGTGATGTCCAGTTTCATCTCCTTCGGCATGGGCGAGTGCTCTGGCATGAAGCCCTTGATGTGCGGGTTCAGGATCTTCTCCACCGCGGACTTGACGAACTCTCCCGCCTTCATGGTGTTCTGGGCGTTGATCCCGAACAGCTCCCACAAATTGTAGGTCGTCAGTAGTGCCTTCCCGGCAGCATACGCCTGCAGGTACAGGATCTGATAGGTCTGCCAGATCTTGCCGTAGTCCTGGCCGCTGACCACGACCGTGCGCACCGGCTTTCCATCTGAGCTCATGCCTTGGGAACGGTTCACCTGAGACACGAAGCCGCGCATCTTGACTGGGAGGGTGGAAGGCTTTGGCCCTACCCCGCCCCACATCCTGATCTCCACAACATCCATTGGCTCGACCAGTCCATAGACAGTCTCCAGTGCAGCACTAGGCAGCACCGGGCCAAGCGAGATCCCAGACTTGTTTGGCATGTCTGCAAACGTAATGGAGAAAGCACCTGCCGGATCCCGGATGGATTTACTGGTGACCACGCTCGCCCCATCCCCCAGGTAGGAGGTCAGGTCAATGAACTCGTCCTTGCCGGAGTACCTGGCCGAGACGGCGCTCTGTCCGTCGACGGTCTTCCGGCTGATGGTCTTATAGAGCCGCACGGAGACCTGTGGCGTTGCATCCTTGAGTCTTGGCATTCGTTATCCCCTCGCACCGAACGGACGCGAGGACGTGACGATCGGCTGAAGTGTTTGCGATGGCGCCACCTGCTGGCCGCGCTCGTTCCTGTGGATTACTTCGATCGGTGGCACAGCCACACTCACGTTGGTCTGTCCGCCTGCGCCAGCGTCGTTGTTCGGCAGCAGAGCGGGGGACGGCTTGTTTCGCTCCAACGCCTTCCCGTACTGGTCATCGAAGAACGCTCTACTGCGTTTACCCTGATGACGACTCTTGCCGGACGGCAGCGATTGCCACTCATCTCCCAGCTTGGCGATCGCCGCGTCAACATCGCCGTTCAGCACATCCTGAAGGGCTCCTCGCTCGCGCAGCAGCTCTATCGCGGCCCGGTCTTGTGACTCAGGGCTGAAATCGGTCAGGCCCAACTTGCGCTTTATGCGTTTCCAGGTGGTGTTGGTGATCTGGTAGCGGCCGGCTGCCGTGCTCGGGCCATCGCCAGTGATCACACCAACCTTGTTCGGGTGTTGCGAGTAGTCGCTGAATTTGCTGCCACCGACGACCGTGTCGTAGTTCGCCCCCTCTGACGCCGCGATGGTCTCCAGGAATGCTGACAGGTTCTGCTGCTGGTACGGCACCTCTACGTCGCTCACACGATTGATCGGTGTCACACCAGGCCGCCAGCCGGCAGGAGGATTGCTTCCGCCGCGGCCATAAGCCTGGTCGACCTTCGCGTCTGCTGATGCCCGGTTGGCGCTGAGCTCCTTGTCTCTCGCCGCCTCGATGCGCTTAATCTCCGCATTGGCCGCATCCATCTCTTGCTTGGCGGCCTCCTGGCGAGCTGTGACGGCCCGCAACTGCTCCTGCGGGCTTAACTGGGCTTCCTCTGGTGTGGGGATACCGGCAGACCTGAACTTGGCCTGCTCGTGGCGCTCCATCTGCTCATCAATCTGGGATTGGTAGCGCTGGCGGATCTGGTCAGCCTTGTCGTCGAACTCCGCCCGGATCACCTTCTCCTGGATCTTCTGTGGCGTCATCCCGTCCTTGCCGACCCCGGCAATCGCCATGACGCCGTGGCGCATCTCGGTCACCAGCGGGATCAGCTTGTCGGCAATGGATGTCTTGATGTTATCCAGCAGGTTCTTGCTGTCGCGGATGTCGGAGCCGGTGGTGCGCTCCTGGTCCCGGGTTGCGACCAGCTCGGCGAGCATCTTCTTCTGTGCGTCAGCATCTCCGCTCGCCATGACCGTGCGCAGGCGGTCTGCTTCGGATGAAGTGAGCGCCTGAGATCCGGTGCGGCCGTACAGGCTATTTGCCACCGACTGCCGATCTGATGCGGATCCGGTGTAGACCTTGGCGAGGTTCGCAATGCCAGCAGAGTTGAGCGACGACATATCGATGCCGGCAGAGGACAAGCCGCGCTGCAGTGTGCCCATCTCGTTCGGCTTGACGCTCAACAGCGCCATAGCCTGGTTCATGCCGATGCCAAGGTGGTTGGCAGTCGCCATCGCCAACATACCAGGGTCGCGGTACTTCTGCCGCATCGTGCCCAGCGTCTCCTGCAGGAACGTCGAGTTGCCGCCAGGACCACTGACGCCGTAGCGGGATGCCGCGCTGCCCTCGCCGAACATCTGGTCGTTGGTGGCAAAGGCCCCGCCCTCGCGCAGGATGGCCATCTGGATGGGGTCCAGCCCCATGCGGTTGGCAACCATGGACGAGAAGAACTGAGACGCCTCACCGTGCGCCCCGCCAGACATCAGAGAAGAGTTGATGCGTGACAGCATGCTGCCGGCGCCGGCAGGGTCGAGGCCCGGGATGCCTGAGCTTGCCAAGGCCGAGTATTGTCCGGCATAGCCACTGATGTTGGCTCGGCTCAGGGAATTGCGGGTCTGGGTGGTGGCATAGTTGGAGAGCGCATCCATCACCTCTTCAGCTTTGGCGAAGGCGCCGGACTTGCCGATGGTTTCACCGATCAGCAGGGCCATCCTGCGGCTGTCCTGGTCGTTGCCGGTGATGCGCAAGCCGCGCATGGTGCCCAGCATGCCCATGGACTGGGATGGATCGAGGCCGAAGCCCCGCGCAAAACCAACACCAGTCGCCAGCTCGGGGGCGAGCTGCTTGTACTGGTCATCCGACAAGTTCGCCAGCTTCGCGAACTGCATGCTGAGTTTGCCAGCCTCATCGAACGTGATCGCGAGGTTGTTGCCGCTGTCATGGATGAGGGTTTTCAGCCCCTCGAACGAGACGTTGACGTCGCCCAGCGTGCGCTTGAGGCGGTCATAGGAGACGTTGTTCTGCTCGGCTTGGTCAATCTTCTCCATGACGCCGCTGACTAGCTTGCCGACGCCGAGCGCGACGATGCCGCCCATCAGGCCCATGAGCCCGGCCCCAAAGCCGGATGACATGCCGGTACCGAGCGCATTGGACGCCACGTTGCCAACCGGGCCGGCAGCGTTCAGTCCTGACTGGATAACCTTGGTGCCCTGCCTCACCCATGGATTGACGGGAGGGCTGGGCGGAGCGCCAGGCGGTCTCCGGTTGATCGGGGGTGGGCTAGACGGTCTTCCTGGCTTGGTGGGGTTGTTTATGTCCTCGAACGACGCGCCCAGGAACACCAACATTTCCTGTTGGCGTTTCATGCGGGCCGACTCGTTGAGGTACATCTGATTCCAGTTGGCCATGACAGGGTTCTTCCCACCCTGCCCTGACTTGACCATCCGGTTGCGGAGCTCTCCCTGGATCTTGAGCAGCTTTTCAGACTGGGCGACGAAGTATTTCAGGTCTTCCTTGCCACTCAGGGTGATCGGCTCGAACTTCTGGCCGTTGGCCTTAGCCACGGCCTCGCCCATCTGCTTCATTGCCGCATTGATCTGGGAGATCTGCTTCTTGATGTCATCGCCGTTGAAGTCGGCGCTAATCGGTATCTTGATGCTCATTTATTCTACGGGCTCCCAGTCGTCAGGGTCGGCCAACTGCTCGGGCGGTACGGTCTGATGGGGCTGCCCATCGGCCTGAGCCTCCCATTGCGCCAGGATGTCGTTCTCGTCGAAGTGCTCATCCTCAACCTCATTGGCGAGGTTCGGATCTTCGAAGTAGCGATGCGCCCAGTATTCCGTCACACGTTCCGCTTCGGTAGTGTTCAGGAACCGTGGGTCATTGATTGGAAGGTTAAATTTCCGGCGATACCAGAAGTCGATCGTCTGGGACCTGAGCTTGGCCGCCTTCTTCGCTTCCCTTACCTGGCTTTCTGCGAAAGGAGTCTTCTTTCGCCCTCAGCGCCAGGTACACCAGCAGCATGTCCTCGTAGACCTTCTCATCCAGGGGGTCCATGTCATCGATGTCCCACCCTGAAGGTGCGCGAACGGTCAGCACCTTCAGGGTGGAGATCCAGCCGCCAACGCGAGCCAGCCAGTCGGTGGCCTCCACGCCCTGAATGATGCGGGCATACTCGACCTGAATGTCGATCTCGTCCTTCATGGTGCGCTTGGCGAAGGAGAATGAGCCGACGCCTTCAACATCGACGATGAAGTCAGTAAGTTGCGGTCTGCGAGCCATATTCAAATCCTCTATGAAAAAAGCGCCGCCCAGGGTGAGCGGCGCCAATGGTGTTCACCGATTAGATACCGGTGCCGGACACATCCAGCGCGTTGAACTGCGCGTTGGCGGTGACGATCGCGTGCTTGGTGACCTCGATGCTCCCGGATGCGTAGGAGCAGCCGGAGTATTTGCGGATCAGGTCGCCGGTCAGGTTGTCGTACTGCTCGATGTCGAAGACGTATCCCTGGAGCACGGCGTCGCCGTTCTCGGGCCAGATCCCGGCAGCCGACAGGTCGGCCTTGTTGAGCAGCATCTTGCTGACGCTCAGGGAGTGGCGGGCCATGGTCGGCACGTACTCCTGAACATGGATGTCACCAATGCCGGAGGCCGGCTCCGGCGAGTAGTCGTCGTTGGCGCTGACGGACTGCACCAGACCGACCTGCTTCCCGCCGAAGAAGACCTTGATCTGGTTGCCCGAGCGCACATTGCGGTTTTGCGTCATAGCCATTTGCTATCTCCTTAGGCCGTGGTCGAGCCGCTGTACGGCTTGGCGTAAACAGTGACCAGAATGTAGTTGTTCGGGATGACCGGGGAGCACTCGAACTGCACGCGCAGCACGTCACCCTCGATAGCCGCCGAGATGTTGCGGAACGCCGGGCTTGCAGCGTCGCCGGCCAGCACGCCTGGACCTTGCGGCTCCTCACGGGCCAGCTGGGTCAGGGTGGACTTGGTGATCGCGGCAGCACGGGAGAGCAGAAGCGGGTTGCTCTTGGTGCCGCGCAGCACATCCAGCGCCTCACGGGCGTTGCGAACGGTGAAGTCCAGCGCCGCGCCGCAGCTCTGCTCGCGGTTGTTGTACTTCTGATCGCCAAGCCAGGTGGTAATGGATTGGGTGACCTTGTAGCCGGTGTCAGTGTTCTCGACTGGCATCACCCCGCCAAGCAGCAGCTCGTCGGTGTCGGTCGGGTTCAGCAGATCGCGCTCGAGCCCCTGCACCTTGAGTGACTTGTTGGTCATCGGGGTGCCCGGGTTGGTGCCGGCAAAGCCAGCGGCGATCAGCGCAGCGGTCATGTAGGGCTCGCGCAATACCAGCTGGCCGCTCAGGTCATAGGCGTAGTGCCCGATGTGGACCAAAGAGGTGCGTTTGCTATTCAGCGCCTTAGCGGCCTCGAGCGCCTGGGCGTCGGTGGTACCGAGAGCAGTGCCGAGGATGGCGCGGCGCTCGCGACGCAGGGTGCCGGATGCGAAATCGACGTGGGTGTCGATGAGGGCATGCACGGCAGGATCGCCAGAGGCGGCTGACACCCACTGCACATCCTTGTTCTGCAACGCCACGAGGGCATCGTACCAGTCGGTGGTGATGGTGTTGCCGTCAGTGCCGCCAGCCAGGAAGGTGTACGGGATGTTGGCCGGCACCTTGCCGACGGCAGCAGGGCGACTGGCAGTCACGTACTCGAAGGCAACGGAGTTGAACCAGTCGATGATCGCCTGCAGGTCAGCGCGCACGGTGTAGACGGCAGTCTTCACGTCCTGGGCTGTCACGAAGTCGAGCCCGTTCAGGGTGGCCATGTTATCGCTGCGATCCAGCACCTGGGCGGTGTAGCTGCCGAGGGAGTTGATCTTGTCGACCACGGACGCCACGGTGCTGAAATCAGCGAAGGCGATCTCCACCGGATCGGTAGAGCCAGCGGTCAGGGTGAGCTTATCGGCCGCCACGGCCAGAATGGCAGTGGCCTCAGCCCCGGTGTAGCGGACCGAGAGTGCGGCACGCCCGATGTTGTCGCCGTGCAGGTAGTCGGTGCCGTAGGAGACGCTGATGGTCTTGCCGCTGATGGCGCCGCTCTCAACCTTCACCTTGATCAGGTTATCTGCCTGGCCGTAGTTGGCGGAGGTCAAGTTGATCACGGCCGCGTCGGCAGCATCTTTCAACGCCAGGACAGACTGCACCGCGGGGTTGACTCGCACGGCGTAGACCGTGGACGGGGCGCCGGTGTCGTCGGAAGGGTCGAACGCTTTCATAACGGCATCGAGCAGCTCACCGCTGCGCAGTGCGCGCCGGGCCTGCTCGGGGCTGCCGAAGGCCAGAGCGGTCTTGGGTTTGCCGCCAGTGGACTTGCCGACGATCGCCAGCGCATTGCCCACCGTGAGATTCTGGCTCTGCATTGCGTCATCATTGACCGCAGATGCAGTTACGGGCGTCACCAGACGCTGCCCGTTGAAAAATACAGCCATAGGTAATGACCTCGCTTATGCAGGCTGGTTGAGGAAAGCGGCGTAGCGCTCGGCGTACTTCTCCGCGGTGTCGCTCATACGACCGGCCACTCGCTCGGAATGTTCGAACCCGCCGATGAGCTCGACCCGCTTGTCCTTGGTGGACAGGCGAATGCAAAACTCGTTCAGTGACAGCGGTTCGCTTTCAGGTGTAGTTGCCGGCTTGGCGGCAGTTTCATTTTTAGCCATTCGTTTGAGCCTCAATATCGATATCTTTGATGGTTCCGCCAGCCATGTGGCCGACACGTACAGGTGCTGTGCAGGTGAAGAACCCTGTCACCAGGTACATCGGTGTGTCCCCGAACTCTCCATTCACCGCGTCGTCGTCTTTCAGGGAGAGATTCGGCAGCAGCATGCCCTTGTCAGCCAGCACCGTCAGGTTACCGACGATGACCCTGCGAATAGACTTGCGGAGCTCGATGCGCTCATCAGGGTTGAGAGACCACCCGACGATGGACACCTGCACCCCGGCCAGCCAACCCTCGTGCTCCAGCCACTCGTCGGAGTCAGCCTCAAGGAAGTCACCCATGGTGTCCTCCCCGATACCGCGCAGGTCACGGGACTCGCCCTCCAGCGTAACGGTCACCAGCGGGAGCTGGATGTTCATGTTCATGTTGGGCGGAGCCGTGAGCACCTGGATGTAGCCGAGCTCGTTCATCAGGTTGCCGCGCTGCACCTCAACGGCCAGCCCGGCCTCCAGCCGGTCCCGCAGGACAGACACCACTTCCGTGCTGTAGTCCTCATAGGTTGGCGTCGGCGTGCCGTAACCGCTCTGTCCGCGCACCCATGCACCATTGATCCGGTAGAACGGCACGTAGTAGGCGCGCACTTCGTTGGTCAGGTAGGCTGAGTCGATGAAGATGCGGTGGTCGCCCTCAAAAGCGACAATGGCGCCCGCATCGCTCTCGTCAACGATGTCGTCTGTGCCCTTGCGCAGCACACGCCAATACTCCGCGCCTGTTGGCGGCGTCAGGAATACCCTGAGTGCGTTGCCGATCGCCATCGGTTGGATCATGCTTATCATGACCAAAATCATGCCATCACGACAAAAGACAGTGGTGGCGTAGTGATCGGATAATGTCGGCATGGCAAACCTCAATCTCTCGATCACCTTCGACCTGGGCGCCAAGCTCGACATGATGAAGGTGGTGGATAAGCAGATCTTCCCGCTGCTCCATCAGGCGGTGAATGCTGTTGGCAAGCAAACCGCTTTCAACTGGCAGGAGGCCGTCTACGCCGCGAAATTGTGGAGTGGGGAGAAGGATGCCTACGCCAAGTCCATAACCTGGCAGATGACAGGCGACTTCAGCGGCTACGTTGAGGCCACCTACAAGCACGCCGAGGAGATCGAGAACGGCCGACCGGCCCGCGACCTGAAGCAGATGCTGAACACGAGTCTCAAGGTTCGCACCAGCAAGAAGGGCAACCGATACCTCTCAATCCCATTTCGCCACAACACGCCAGGCAACGACGCGCTGGCGCACTCAATGCCACCCAGCGTCTACGACGTGGCAAAGAACCTGGAGGCGTCCATGGTGGTGGGCCAGACCACCAGGCAATCAGGGCAGAAGGGCATGCAGCACCTTTCGGTTCCACAGAACATCTACAAGTGGGGTGGGAGAGTGCCGGCTGGCATGTCCGCCAAGCTCAAGTCGCACCATGCCACCGACGTCCATGCCGGGATGGTGCGCTTCAACACCAGCACCCCTGGCGGGGCCAAGAGCAGCCAGTACCTGACATTCAGGGTGATGAGTGAGAAGTCCAAGGGCTGGATTGTTGGCCCGCAGCCAGGGCAGAAGATTGCCCAGGGCGTGGTCAACGATATTCAGCCGAAGGCGCAGATGGCCTTTCAGCAGGCCATCAAGCGCACCCTGTCTAAGGGGTAGCCGGCGTCCTGGCTCCTCTCCCGAACAGATCCCACTTGCGCAGGACTACGTTCTTCGGCAGACGCATGCCGGAGTGCTGGTTGCGGTCTGATGGGAAGCCGTCAATCATGAAATACTCACTGAACCGGTCGCCGGTGATCGAGTAGGTTACCCCTGGTGGCGGCGCGTTGGATGCCCAGGTGAGGTTTCCCTGCTCGTCTATGGTGGGGATCCCCCCCTCGACCATCTCCCGGGGGTTCTGCGGGTTGCGCCAGAACACCCTGATGATGGAGTTGACCTGGTACCGAATCTTCTCCGTCGGGGCTCCCCGGGTCAGCACCTCGGAGAAGCCATCCAAGCCGTTGAGGCTGGTCACCCTGTCGAACTGTCCGCCACGGCCCCACATTGCGCTGTTCTCAGGGATGCTGAGAACCATATCCCCAACCTCATACATCCCCAGCTTGGCCCAACGCTCCTGTGTCTTCTGGGAGGCCACCCCCACCACAGTCTCCACCGGGCTATCCCAGACCCGACCTACGCCAGTGCAGAGCGGGCAGCGGGGATCCGCCGCGCCGCTGTTCTTGTTGACGCACGGGCAGGCGTAGGAGGCGCGCCACATGATCTTCTGACCAATGTTGTTGAGGTGGCGGTTGAACCCTTCTCGACTGAAACGCATATTGCCCCCTTAGATGACCATGGCACGGATGCCGTTGATCTTGGCTTGCAGGCCACCATTCGCACCATCCGCCCCATCAATGACATGATCGATGGTCTCCTGGTACTTGCCGATATCCACGGACAAGGACTGGCTGAGGCCGTCGGCGCTGATGGAACCGGATTGAGGCAGGAACGCCTCGGTGACGATCTTGCACACAGCCTGCTTCTTGATGACATCGATGAGCTCAGGGTAGGTGTTCTCCACATCGGCCAGGCCGGCGGTGTACTCGAGCTGAATCATGTTCGGGATTACGCTCTGCCAGGTCAGAGAGGTCATGCCCATGATCCCGGTGGTCACCAGATAGGCGTTGGTCGTCGGCAGGATGCGCAAGTGACCGTACTTGGCATCGATGCGGATCCACTCCTGCGGGATGTCGAAGTATGAGCCATCAGCAGACGGCATGGCGAAGCGCAGTTTCTCGACCGAGATCACCGGGCGCTGGCGGGTGACGATAAAGCCCCACTTGCTGCGCTCGAACATGTCCGGCGTGTAGTCGTAACCGACCTCATGCTCCCAGGCCATACCATCCAGCGCATCGATCTGCTCCTGCGTCGGCTTGACCGGGAAGAACCTGGTTGGCACCAGTGGCACGCGCAAGCGGTGGGCGATCTCAGACTCGGCGGCGCGGACTTTGCTCCAGATGTAGTCGTCGGAGACCTTGACGTCCTGCAGCACCCCGGCAGCCGCGGCTATCAGCTGCTCCGTGCGCATCTCGCCCACCACGATGTCCTTAATGAAAAGCGAGGTGCGGGTTGGCGCGGCCAGGGTCTCTACCGTCAGGCGGTAGCGCCGGATCCCGAAGCTGCCGGTCAGGGCCAGCATAACGTCGCCAGGCTCCAGCTGGCCAGTTTGTGCTTCGGTAAACTCCACGACGACTACGCCGGCTGCCCAGTTTGCACCTGTGTCGTCTTCTGCCAGTGACTGCTCAGGCACCAGCTCGGTGCGGCCAGTCATGTTGAAGATGCGGGCCGAGATCTGCCCTGACACCGGGATCGGAATCCCATCCGCCAGGACTTCAACGGTGAATTTGGCGGTGCTGCCGGCAATGAGAGTGGTCATAGAATGCCCCTGTAAAAAAGGCCGCTAAGTGCGGCCTTTTAGTGGTACGTCAGCCGCTTAGGAGGCGGCGATAGCGCCGGAGCCGCGAAGGCTGGCGAGCAGAGCGTCGAACTCAGCTTTGGTCGGGGTGGCGCCGGCTGCGTCGGGAACGGCTGCACCCTGAGTAACCGCGCTGGCTTCTTCGATCAGGGCAATGATGGTCTGCCCCACCTCGGCCTTTTTGGTGCCGAGGTTCAGGCTGTCGAGCAGTTCGGCAACCTTGTCCTTCTGAGCTTGAGTGATAGCCATGCGGCCTCCTGTTAGAACACTTCACCCTGGTCGTTGCCAGAGCCTTGGGTATCACCACCGCCCTGCTGCTGGGACTGCTTGGCAGCCTCTTCAGCGGCCAGACGCTGGGCCTCTTCTTCCGCTGCAACGCGCTTGGCTTCTTCTGCAGCCAGGCGGTCAGCTTCGGCCTTCTCTGCCGCTTCCTGCTCGGCCTTCAGACGCGCCTTGCGCTGGGGCGCTGTCTCTCCCTTCAGCTTGGTAGTGGCCTGCTCGGTATCCTGCTTCCCGTCCAGCTCAGAGGCACCCCCTTCAACAACATAGCCAGGGATGCTCAGGAAGATGGAGAGGTGCGGCTCACCCACATCGGCCTCGGAGATCAGGCGTTGGCCATCTTCATGTGGCACGAACTTGATCCCGTTAATCTCGGTGCTGGAGTTCTCCAGCTCGCAAATTACTTTCGGCATGATCAGATTCCTTGATTGAAAAACCGGGTGCCGTGAAGCACCCGGTTATGACCGACATTACTCAGCGAACGGGCGCCACTTGGCGTTGCTCGGGAGGATGTTCTTGATGAAGCCGTGGTGCTTCGGCTTGGTCACGCGCAGGTAGCCGAACAGGAACTGGAACCAGCTGATGACCGGCATACCGCCAACACCGAAGGGCAGCGGGATCTTGATCATGGGCTGGAACTGGCGCCAGCCGATTGCGTCGGCAGACGGACCCATGTTCAGCAGCGGCACGGACACGGTGCCCGGGATGTCGCGGTTCAGATCGGTGAAGGTGGTGGTGTCACCAGTCTTCGCGATGATCTTGACCAGGCGCAGGTCAGCAGCTTCGTTGGTGCCGTTCTGGCGGCTGCGATAGATCGCGTAACCAGTCTCGGTGCCAGCGGTGGACTTGGTGATGGTCAGCACCACCTTCTTCCCGGCCGCAACAGCGGTGGTAGTGGTCTTGACCAGCTGGGTCTGACCTTCGCCCTGGGCGCCGATGGCAGCCACTGCGTAGTAGTAGTTACCGGCTTGGGCAGACTCGAAGTAGGAGTCAGCGGCGCTGGCAGTGGCGTCTGCGGTCACGCTGGCAGGCTTGAACGCGGCGTTCTTGACTGCAATGTCCGGGTAGTTCACCTCGAACGGGTAGACCATGGGGTGCTCTTCATCGTGGATGAAGGTATCCATGTTGGTCTTGAGCACGCCGTTCTGCAGGCGGATGCCCTCGACGTGGCCACCGATCAGCGGAGTGTTGTTGCCCTGCGGAGTCCAGCGGAAGGCGGGATCCAGACCCATGTTCAGGTCGTTCTGCACGCTGTTCGGCAGGAAGATGTCGGTGCTGCGGCCCCAGGAACCGTAACGGGAAACCGCCACGTTGATCTTGGAGAGTGCTTCGACGCTATCCAGCGGCTTGGCGCGCATGTCGACCACGTTGTCACCGGCCATCTTGCCTGCGGCGATCTCCTTCTCGATGATATTGAAAATACCGTCGAACTGGGTCGGAGAGGCATCAGCGTTGCCATGGTACAGCAGGTAGTTGGAGTCGGTCAGCAGCTGCAGGGCGCCGTTGCGCTCTTCCACTGCGGTCGCTTCGGTGATGTTCTTGCCGATGTTCAGCACGTAGCCGACCTGGCGGAGAGACATCAGGAATTTGACCAGGCCGACTTCACGGCTGTATTCGCCCTGAGCGGAGCGAACCACGCCCATCTGGGTGTTGGAGGAGCCACCCAGGAAGCCGCCAACGCTGGATTGACGAACGTATTCGTCAACGATGTTGGTCGCCTTGGTCTGTTGCAGGCGGTTGAACAGGGTGAAGTGTTCGTTCTCCTGCACGGTGGTCTTCATTGCGGTATCCAGAGACTGGACGCCCAGAGCACCACCGCCGTCCAGAGTAGCGACGTCGGTTTGATAGTTGCTGGCTTGCAGGGCCTTGGACAGGTCGCCCAGGCTCTCGAGCGCGCCGCCCTGAGAGGCACCCAGAGCGGCCGAGCCACCCGGAGCCATGTTTTGGAACTGTTGAAGCAGAGTTTGAGCGTCCATTAGGAGTCCCCGAAATTATCTATTGAACATTCCTAACCAGCGTAGCCGGAAGGAAAACGGTGGTTAGGAATTAGCGATCTTGGCGATCAGCGCAGGGTCAATCCCTTTGCCTTCGCGCAGGCACACATCAATGGTAGTCAGCTGCATACCGTTGATGACACCCTTGTCGAACGCGGTGTTCGCTTTCAGCATGAACTCCTGCGGAGTAATGCCGTCAGGCTGCGATTTGGTCATCAGCTGCTCACCGGCGTTCACCTTCTCGGTGACGGTGACGACGGTCTTGCGGCCGCGGCCCTGACCAGCCAGCTCGTCGATGCGACCCTGCATGGATTTGATCAGGTCACCCTGCTGCTGGATCATCTTGCTCTGACCCTGCATCAGCTGGAGAACTTGAGGCATGGCCTTGGACAGCACCTCGTCGTGCTCGGCGAGATCTGCCTGCATGGATTTCAGCAGTTCGGTAGCGTCGATGGCTTCTTCGCCATTCTCGAGGGTCAGGGACTTGGTCATGGACTCTTCGCCCTCGCCTTCGCCAGTGCCTTCGATGGACTCTTCGCCCTCGCCTTCGCCCTCGCCTTCCCCGGCAGCAGCCTGGATTTTTGCGTCGTCCTGGCTATCTTGCTGCGGGAGTGCCTTAGCCAAAGTATCTTGTGCTTCCTGCTCAGCATTCAGCTGCAACAGGAGCTCTGCAAATTTGCTCATTGCAAACTCCGGTTTGTAAGATTTGATTTAAGATCGCCAAGAAAGCGACTTACCCATTCAGCAGCTGCATCTGGCGGCATACCGAATTGACTGACCGCATAGGCAATAAGGCCGCTCTCGGTCTGGCTTCCCACTAGCGACCGGCCAAGTGCATCAGCCATCCGCTCGCGAAAATCGTGGTATGAATACGGGCCACCGGCATCGAGTGACTGCATACTCAGCGCGCTGCCCCCGGTCAGAGTGGCTACGTCGGTGCTGTAGCTGGCCTCGAGCGCCTTCACCACAAAGCCGTTCAGCGACTTGGCGAAGGTGCCTATGGGGGCCGCCGTGGCGCACGGCAGATGCTGGTTGACCGGGGTGCGACTTAGGCCGACGTTGGACCAGCGCACCTTGTCGATGACGGCAACCTTGTTTTTGGTCTCAGGATCGATCTGCATGGACTTCGCCAGCACAGCGCCGCCAACGGACGGATACCAGCGGGCCGGTGGGTTGATGGCAGTCATCGACTCCCACACCATGTTGGCCTGTTCTGCCAGCGGGCCGGAGCCCTGATACAACTCTGCCTTGACGAAGGTCTTCTCACCTTTGATATCGACGGCTACCGGGCGACCTACCTCGTAGCTCATGGCGTTTGCCATGCCCAGCTTCGGCCCCAGGATGGTGTAATGGTCGATATCGATGTTGCCGAACTTCAAGAAGAAGTCGGAGCTGTCGCCCAGTGCCTTGGCGAGAACTCGTTCGCCCTGTTGGTCAACGCCCTCGTTGCTCGCTTCAAAATAGATGAATCGGCGTCCACCCTCGGCTGAGGGTGTTGCTTTCAGCATCAAGTCGAAGCTGAGGAAGTCGGGTATATCAGCAAGAAGCTGTTCGTCTTGTTTCATGAGGCATAGATTGCCATCACGACCGAGTAGCAAGGGAATGGAATTGCAAGAAAAAAATATGCAGGCAATAAAAAACCGCCCGGAGGCGGCTCATTTTCTGGTTTCGGCCTGGCACTCAGCCCGCAAGTCTTGCCGCTTGATGCTGTAGCAGATTGACGAGTCATTGTGGGCCTTTGCCCGGCAGAGCGCCCGAGCATCCGGGTCGCTGATGGTGTAGCAGGTGCCGGCATCCGTGGCCGAGACATGGCTGGATGCCAACAGGCCCAGCGCCACAATGGCGGCAGTCAGTGGTTTCATTCCTTCGCTTCCTCATCGTTGCCGCCGAGAAGATCTCGGAGCCAGTCACCAAACTCTACATCGTCACCCGGCTCGTCAGCAAGCACTGGCACCCAGCGGCCCCGGCAATGGGGGTGAGAAAGCCCTGCAGGTAACCAGTAAAGCTCATGCTCCTCCCGCTCTACCAGCTCATCCCCAACCCGCTTGCGCGGCGATGCGGAGCGGCCGATGTTGTTCTTGCCTGGCCAGATCTGCGTCTCGCCATTCTTGTTCGGGTGATCTGCCGGCACCACTTCGGCGATGCGCCCGTGGATCTTCTTGCAGAAGCCGCAGGCGTTCTCGTACTGCTCGACACGCTTGACCTTGGTGAATGGCTTGACGCTGGCAACGAAGCCCTGGAGCTGGCACTCCCCCGCTTCCGTCACAGCGATCCGACGCCAGTCCCGGTTCAGGGTCGCGAACTCGTCCAGGAGCTGGCCCTCGAGCGAGCGGCCCGAGGTGTCGCCGGTCAGGATCTTGTCTTCGACATGCCGCATGACGACGCCGCGCATCTTGTGGCGGACCTCGTCGGTCAGGGCCCTCACGTTCTCGACCGCCCGCTCCTTCCCGTATTCCAGCGTGTGCTGCTCCAGTGGCGTAAGCGCGAACATCTGGGCTGCTGCCGCGACGGTGGAAGGGAGAGCCGCCAGGATGACATCGGCCTGCTTGGCGGTGGCCTGGGCTGCCATGTTGGCCTGCACTTTGCCCATCATCCCGGCGCGTGTTGACATCCACTCCGCCTCGGTCGCGAGCTCGTCCAGCGGCAGATACCGCTGCACCACGTAATCGACTGACATCATGTGGTCGTTCAGCGTCCACTGTGCCGGGGGCAGGCTCTCCAGGTAGATCTTGACCAGCTCCAGCTCGTCGGCGTTCCAGCGCACCATCATGCCAGGCTTCATTGGGATGGTCTCGGCCGGCTTGTGGTTGACGCCAGCCTGCCAGCCAAGGATGGCCTGCTTTACGTGTTCGAGCCTGTCGAGGCCACGCTTGGTGAAGAGCTCAATCAGGCGCCGGATCAGTGGCGACTCGTGCTGAGACCAGATCCCGCCATCGTGGTCGTGGATGGACTTGAAGATATGCTCAAGCGCCTCGTTGGTGGTGCCGACAGGAACGGCTGAGAAGTCGATGAATACAGGGCGCATGATCGGTTCCGGTGTCAGGTGAAGGGATTGCCCACCCGGGGCAGAAACCCCGGGCAGGACTTGCCACCATTCGACTACCCTGGCGGGCTGGTGACTGCGTTCGCTGGTTCGTCTGCCATGGAGCCGTAGCTCAGTCTGGACCAGCGCCAGACAGGAATTCCCGGGAACTTAACCCTCCCCGGCCCCGGCAGACTTGCGGGGATCTGTGGGCCTGACAAATTACGGCTCCGGCTTGAACACCGGGAACCCGAATGACTTCGCCATGTCCTCGCCATCATCGGCGGCAGCATTCTGGCGTTTAGCGCCATCATCGAGAAGGCGCTGGAAATCTGTCTTGCCCTGATCGCCAGGATCAGGAGCATCACTACCTGGGGCACTAGGCGCGCCAGGTGCGTCTGCTTGCTGCTGGCCAGCCAGCCATGCCTGGATCAGGGTCTGGTTGAGCGGGGCGTCGCCCCAGGGCGCCTTCACTTCATCCCAGTTGCGGGCTTTGCGGGCCTCGTTAACGGTCAGAAGGCTGCTCTCTTCAGTCCACAGCTGCTTTTCGTCCTTCTCATCCAGGCCGGTCCAGCGGAACACGTACTTATCGGAGAAGTCGGAGACGATGTAGTCGGAGAAGATATCTTCAAAGTGGGACAGCAGCGGGCGCAGGCCCTTGTCCTTTGAGTTGACCAGCTTCTCTTCGGTGTCGCTTCCAGACAGCGAACTGGTGCCAGCCGTGAAGCTCTCGAAGTTGATCTCGTCCGGGGCGATGCCGTAGATGGCGCAGATGATGGAGGTCAGGAAGGTCATCCACTTGGCGAACATGATCTCGTTCACGTCAACGCCGAAGTTCTCGAAGGATGCCTTGCTCTCCTGGTTCTTTGAAACCATCACCGGCAGCGTCCAGGCATTGTTGATGCCGCGCACCATGCTGTTCCAGTAGCGCTTGAAGGAGCTGATGTCGTCTGAGCTGTAGTCGCCAGACAGGTGCAGGAGCCCTTTCGGTATCGCGTTGGAGTCGAAGTATTTGAGGTTGTAGGTCATGGCATTCAGGAAGCCAGTGACCACTTTGACCAGCAGCTCGGTTTCGGACATGCCGTAGCCGCCAGTCAACACATCGGTGCGCGGGTTGCGCGGGACGTAGATCAGGTCATCGTAGGTGTATGCCGCCCGCAGGTTGCCCTGCACGACCTGCAGCGCGAACAGCTCGTCGTCGCCCTGGTATCCTTCCTCATTGCACAGGCGGATAGTGGCGCCATCAACGGCATAGAAGCCGTCAAGGCCGAGGCTGCGATCGCGTTTGAACTCTGTCTCGATCGGCGAGCTGTCCAGTACCAGGCTGTCCCGCACAAGTTTGCTCATGAAGTTCGAGAAGTTGTCCCGCTTCAGGCGCGCACGCTGGCGTGGGTTACTCTCCCAGCCGCAGTTCGTGAAGAAACCCTGCAGCAGCTCAATGGATTGCTGCTCCTCCTTTTGAAGCTTGTTGCTGGCTTGGTTCTTGAGGCGGATCTGGAAGCCCGGCCCCTTGCCGCTATCGGATGCCCTGCAGAAGCGCTTCACTTGGCGGATGCGGGTCATGATGACGGCGGACAGGATCGGCGTCTGATCCACCATCTGGCGCATCATATCGAAGCTCATACCTGACGGCTTCTCGTAGTAATCGCCGAGCATCTGGATCTGGCGGTCATCCAGCCACACGGACTGCATGCCAGGCTTCTTGCCTTGCATCGCCAGGCTGGGGAACTGGATCACGTTCGGCTTGCTCAGTGCCTTGTTGAACTCCTGCTCCTCCTGCTGTCGAGCGATAAACTCGACCAACGGCAGCATGTCCGTCACGGAGGACGGCATGGCATCTTGCTGTGCTTCGCGCATGGCATCCTGGCGCTCGTCTTTCGGCGCTGCTGGGTGATGTGCGATTTCGAGGGCTTTATCAGTCATAAGTGAATACTGGCATCACGACAAATTTGATTGGCACATCATACCGTAACGACAGATCTGCAATGCAGAATATTTTTGATGAAGTTATTGCTTTACTCAATTTTGATTGGGTATACTTCGTTTGCGTTGTGGCAAATCCCCCTATGCGGCGGGCGTAGTTGCAAACCAACCTTGCTGTTGCTTGAGGTTGCGGGCTGGTAGGGCAACGACCAGTCACCGGGAGGCACCCGGGGTCACAAACGCAGAGCCTGAGGCGTAAAGACAGGCGCACAACTGCATTGGCATTGCGCGAGCCGAGCGAGACGGCCACGGAGTGTTCTAGGCGAAAGGCAGCTAAAATCCGAGGCACTCCCCAGCAATGGATGCGCCCTGAGGAATATCGGAGCCTGCTGTTCATTCAGTGTCAATGACAGATGTGATCGTTGTGGGTGCGCGTTGTAACACATCACAAAAAAGAATTGCGCACTTCCGGAGCCTGACCGGGTACAAACAGGCACGCAACTCAGAGCCGAGGGTTAAAAGCCCAGCGATCGAGGTTCTGCTCAGCGAAGCCAGCAGACGGCTCTGAGTTGTGGTGAACACGCATGCTGCTAAAGGAACTACCGTTGCGCGGTGTGAGGAGTTCGCAGCAAGAGACACCGGAGATTGGCGCCGGCCACCACAACCGATTTTCCCCGACAAGGAAACAGGCAGGAGGTGATCCAGTCTCAAGCCGGTGGCATTCCGGTAAGCTCGAAGCCATGTCGAACGATAGCGCGACGAGCACACAGCTAAAACAGCATGGTAAATAAGGCACATGGGCGCAAGCCTATTTGGACGGGTCTAGATGAGTGGGCCGATGCAGAATAGATTCATCCTCGTCGTGCTGTTTTAGGTGTGTCAGAACGGGCATATCGCCCCAGTAAATCACACATGCAGGTGCCTGATGCGCGGTCAGGCCGTCAGCTCCACGAAACGGAGCACGCAACTGAGGTTGCATTGGGGTGGAGTGGAACCACGTTAAATACCATGACCGCCAGCGAAGAGCGAAGTGCGGTAAC
>RCUI01000005.1_pt1 | contig 90932 bp, 69 predicted proteins | sample 2166121 | NCBI WGS metagenome assembly RCUI01 (sample SAMN09932700, study PRJNA488358) | compost metagenome | feature: garden; material: soil; isolation source: compost soil in succinic acid-enriched culture | place: Germany: Experimental Botanical Garden Goettingen | collected 2016-01-27
GTCGTCAGCTCTCTAGAACGACAATGGGTAGCTCACAATCAACCGCGTCTGGTCAAAGTCGCTGTTGAAGCTGCGCCGGTTGGTGGCGTTGTTCACCCGAATGCTCAAGCGCTGAAAGGTGCCGCTCTGGATGGTGTAGCCCAGCTCGGTGTCACGCTCCCATTCCTTGCCATTGCTGCCCGCAGCCGTGGTCGCGTTCTCGCCATGCCCGTAACGTACCATCGCCAGCAACCCAGGTACGCCCATGGCGGCAAAGTTGTAGTCGTACCGCACCTGCCAGGAGCGCTCGTCGGCATTGCTGAAGTTGCCGTTGAACATGTCGTTACCCAACGTCCGACCACTGCTGCCGTACACCGACATCCACTGGCTGTCGCCACTGACTTTCTGCAACCCCAGGTACAGCGTGTGGCCACCGGTCGCGGCCGACAGCAACGCATACCCGGTACGGCTCTGGATGTCGCCGATACGCGCCTGGCCATCTTCCTTGTCGATGAAGTATCCCAGGTTGGCACCCAGCACCCAGTTGCCCATCGGCTGCTTGTGCAGCAGGTTGAAGTAGCTCTGTTGATAGATGTCTTCGAGCTGTGAATGCCACACACCTACCAGCGTGCGCTGCTGGTTGAATCGGTACTCGGCGCCGGCGTAGTTGAACCCGTCGGAGGTCACCCCTGGCGCCGCCCAGGCCGACAGGTCCTGCATGTCCGAGGAGTTGCGCAGGCTTACTTCACGGTACTGGCCGGCCTGCAGGCTCAGGCCTTCGATTTCCCGCGAATCGAGCATCCCGCCGCGAAATGTCTGCGGCAGCAGGCGACCATCGTCGTAACGCAGCAGCGGAATGTCCGGCATCAGCTCGCCCACCTTGAGCTCGGTGGCGGAGATGCGCATTTTTGCCGCCAACCCGGCCCGGCCGTAGTCGTCTGCCGCGCGCCCGTCGTCATGTACCGGCAATAGTTCCGAACCGCTGACATCACGGCTGCTGTCGAGCTTCACGCCAAACATGGCGATGCCATCGAGGCCAAACCCGACAACGCCCGGGGTGTAGCCCGAAGTGAACTTGAGAATGAAGCCCTGGGCCCATTCGTCAACCTTGCTCTTGGCCGCCCCCGGGTCACGAAAGTCGCGATTGAAGTAATAGTTGCGCAGTAACAGGTCGGTCTTGGCATCCTCGAAAAAGCCGCCGTCCTGGGCCCAGGTCGGCAGGCTCGTGGCCAGGATCAAAGTCGCGGTGGCGACCGAACGCGCCAGGGTGCAAGGAGTGTGGATCATTATTATTGTTCTCCGCTTTTCATGGGCGCAGCCGCTCCCCGACAGGCCAGCCGGGCCCGTCCATCAGAGGCTGCGTAAAAGCCCGGCAAACGCCGGGCAGTACTCAGTGACTCAAGGCATCAGAAGGGATACTGGCGCGGCGAATGCTGCACGCTGATCCAGTGATCACGGGTGAACTCGTCAATCGCCCAGTCACCGTTGAAGCGCCCCAGCCCCGAGTTTTTCTCGCCGCCGAAAGGCGCGTTGGCCTCGTCGTTCACCGGGATGTCGTTGATGTGGGTCATGCCCGCGCGTACCTGCCGGCCAAAGCGCACGGCGCGCTCCAGGTTGTTGCTGAACACCGCACTGGAGAGCCCGAATTCGCTGGCGTTGGCCAGCTCCAGGGCATGGGCTTCGTCACGCGCGCGAATCAGCCCCACCAGGGGACCGAAGATTTCATTGCGGGCCAGGTCCATGTCGAGGGTCACCTCGCCATACACATGCGGCGCCAGCAGGTTGCCGTCTACCCCGCCCTCGTACAGCGGCTCGGCCCCTTCGCGTCGCGCCAGGGCGATCTTTTCCTCCAGGCCCTGGAGCTGACGGGCATTGATCAGCGGGCCGATCACCGTGTCTTGCAGGTTCGGATCACCGACCGCAAGGCCTTTGACCCGCGCGACAAAACGCTCGGCGAAGGCGTCGTACAGGCTGTTGTCGATAATGATCCGGTTGACCGCCATGCAGATCTGCCCCTGATGCAGGAACTTGCCAAACACCGCTGCGTTCACCGCCTGTTCCAGGTCAGCATCGTCCAGCACAACGAACGGGCTGTTGCCGCCCAGTTCCAGGGCCACGTGCTTGAGGTGCTCGCCGCCACTGGCGATTCGGCCGATGCCTCGCCCCACTGGGGTGGAGCCGGTAAAGGTGATCAACGACGGCAGTTCATGCTCGACGAAGGCGTCGCCAATCTCGCTGCCGGCACCGACCACCACGCTGAGCACGCCCGCCGGCAACCCGGCTTCTTCAAAGATCCGCGCCAGCAACAAGCCACCGCACACTGGGGTATCGCTGGCGGGCTTGACCACCACCGCATTGCCCAGCGCCAATGCCGGGGCAATCGAGCGCTGGGTCAGGTGCAGCGGGAAATTCCACGGGCTGATCACCCCCACCACGCCCAGCGCACTGCGGTACACCCGGCTTTCCTTGCCCGGCACATTGGATTCGACAATGCGTCCGTGTACCCGCGCTGGAAACGACGCCGACTCCAGCGCAATGGCCCGCGCTGCGCCCCACTCCAGCTGGGCCTTGAGCCGGGTGCTGCCCGACTCGCGGATGATCCAGTCGATGATTTCGTCGCGGCGCCGGTCGAACACCGCCACCACCTCGTGCAGCACCGCCGCCCGCGCCGACGGCCCCAGTGCCGCCCACTGCGGCTGCACCCGGGCGGCCTCGCGGTAGGCGGCATCGAGGTCGTCGCGGTTGGCCTGGGGAATGTCCAGCAGCAGCGCATCATTGAACGGGTTGGTCACGCGCAGGCTTTTGCCGGCAGCGCCGGTGCGCCACTGGCCGGCAATCGGCTGCAGGTGCAGGTCGCTGTAACGAGGGCAGGTATCAGACATGAAATGCTCCTTGGACAGGTAAGGGTCAAACAGTGGGTTTGCTGGCGACTTCAGGCTCGCAAGCCTGCTGCGGCGCACGCACGTGGATACAGACGATGGCCAGCGCGCCGATCACCCCCGGCAGGGCAAAAGCGAGAAAGTTCTGCTGGAACGGCAGCTCCAGCGACAGCAGGCTGCCGCCGAGCATCGGGCCTGCGATGGCGCCCAGGCGACCGATACCGGCAGCCCAACCGACCCCGGTGGAGCGGATATGCGCAGGGTAGGCAATCGAGGCATAGGCATGGATCACCGCCAACGTACCGATGGTGGTGGCGCCGGCGATCAACAACAGCAGGTTCAGCACCAGCGGGCCTGGTTTGAAACCCAGTGCGGCCAACGACAGGGCTGCCAGCACAAAGAACAACGCCAGGGTGCGTTGTACGCCCAGCTTGTCGGCGAGCCAGCCGCCGAACAGCGCGCCCACCGTGGCGCCGATGTTCAGGGTCACCAGGAACGCCAGGCTCGAACCCAGCGGATACCCCCCGTGTGCCATCAGTTTGGGCAGCCAGGTATTGAGGCCGTAGCTCATCAGCATGCACATCGCGAACGCCACCCACAGCAGCACGGTCGCCAGGGCCTGGCCCTTGCTGAACAGCTGCGGCAGGCGTGCCGCACGCACTTGCGTGTCGTTGCCTGGCAGGCGCAATTCGGTGCCGGGACGAAAACCTGGATCAACCTTGACCAGCAATTGATCGAGTTCGGCGCGGCGCCCCTTGAGTTCGAGGAACGCAGCAGACTCCGGCAGGTAGCGCAGCATGAATGGCACCGCCAGCACCGGCAGCACGGCCACATAGAACACCGTCTGCCAGCCCCACTGCGGGATCACCGCAATAGCCAGCAGGGCCGACAGCACTGCGCCCACCGAGTAGAAACTCGACATCACGGTAATCATGGTGCTGCGCCGGCCTTGCGGGGCGAACTCGCTGATCAGGTTCACCGCACTGGGCACCAGCGCGCCCAGCGCCAGGCCGGTAACCAGGCGGCAGGCGCCCAGCTGGATCGGGGTGCTGGCATGGCCGGTCATGAACGCCGCGAGGCTGGCCATCAAGGTCGTCACGATTATCAGCTTGCGCCGGCCGAAGCGGTCGGCCAGTGGCGCCAGCAAGGTTCCGCCAAAGAGCATGCCGAACAGCGCACAGCTGCCCAGGGTCCCGGCCTCGATGGCCGTGAGCTGCCACTCCTGCATCAGGCGCGGCACCACCGAGCCGTAGATCACCATGTCATAGCCATCGAACAGCATGATGAAGCAGCCCCACATCAGGATCAGCAGATGGGTGCGATTGAAGGGTGCAGCGTCGATCACTTCACTGACGGAAGTCGTTTTCATAGCCACCTCTTGTTTTTATTGTTGTGCAGGAGCGGGCCCCTTCAGGGCTCGATGGTTTGCGTGGGCACCTCGATCAACACCGGCCGATTGCCCGCCAGTGCTTCGCTGAACGCACTGGCAAATGCCTCGGCGGTGGCCGCCTGTACCGCTTGCACGCCGTAGCCCTGGGCGATGGCACAAAAATCCAGGCCGGGTACATCCAGCCCCGGTGCATCGCTGACATCGAGCACATCGGCGAACCAGCGCAGGGCGCCGTAGGTGCCATTTTTAAGAATGATGAACACCACCGGGATGTTGTATTGGGCGGCCGTCCACAACGCCGTGATGCCGTAGTTCGCCGAGCCGTCGCCGATGATGCCGATGACGCGCCGATCGGACTTCGCCAGTTGCACACCCACCGCCGCAGGCAAGCCAAAGCCGAGCCCACCGGCGGCCGGGAAGAAATAGCTGCCGGGCTCGCGCATCTCCACACGCTGCCAGAACGCACCGACGGTGGAGGTGGATTCCTTGACGTAAATGGCATCCTTGGGTGCCAGCGCGTTGATCAGGTCGAACACTGTTTCCGGGCGCAGCAGGCCGCCTTCCTCGGCCACCGGTTGCGCTTTGGACAGGGCCACCGGCATGGGTCGATCAACCTGCGGCACGCTGTCGACCAACGCTGCCAGGGTCAGGGCGATATCACCCACCAGGGCATCGCCCATGGGGGCACGGGCAGCCTCCCCCGCGTCGCAGGTGATGTGCAGCAACTGGCATTCGGCGGGCAGGTAGTCGCCTGGGGCGTACTGGTGGTAACGGAACACCGGTGCGCCCACCACCAGGATCAAGTCGTGGTCGGCCAGGCAGCGGCTGATACCGGCAATCGCCGCCGGCAGCACACCCCGGAAACACGCATGACGGGTCGGGAACGGGCACCGCGAGGCCGAAGGTGCTACCCAGGCCGGCATCCGCAGTTTCTCGGCAAGTTGCACCGCAAGGGGGTTGCCGCCGCTGCCATCGACATCCGGCCCCAGCACCAGCACCGGGTTGCGCGCCGCCGCCAGGCGCTCGCACAGGTGCTCAAGCTGCGCCGGTGAAGGCAGGCCGGCGTTGACCACCTGGCGCCGGGCCAGGTGCTCGACCCCGGCAGGCGCTTCACAGGCCCAGTCGTCATAGGGAATCGACACGTACACAGGGCCGCGAGGCGCCAGGCTGGCCATGTGAATCGCCTGACTCAGGGTGCGCGGCACATCCTGCGCCGAGGCCGGCTCGTGGCTCCACTTGACCAGCGGCTTGGGCAATTGTGCGGCGTCGACGTTGGCCAGCATCGCTTCCACGCCGATCATCGAGCGCACTTGCTGGCCGGCCGTAATCACCAGCGGGCTGTGGGAATACCAGGCGTTGGTCAGGGCGCCCATGCCATTACCGGTGCCGGCCGCGGCATGCAGGTTGACGAAAGTCGGCTGGCCGGTGGCCAGGGCATAACCATCGGCCATGCTTACTACCGCCCCTTCGTGCAGGCCGAGGATGTAGCGGAAATCTTCAGGAAAGCCCTTGAGAAACGGCAGCTCGTTGGAGCCGGGATTACCAAAGATGGTGGTCAGGCCGTGCTGGCGAAGAATGTCGTAGGAGGCGCGGTGAACCGTTTTCATAAAGACCCTTGCAGCTCGTTTTTAGAATGTGGGTTACTTTTGCAGTCACCACCAGATTGATCAAATTGATACTATCTCTATCAAAAATAGAACCTATCTATATCGTTGCGCGTGTTACGAGGCCCCATGAGCCACATTGACCTGAACCTGATCCGCACCTTCGTCACCCTCTTCGAGGCCCGCAGCGTGACCCTGGCCGCCGAGCGCCTGTTCGTCACCCAGCCCTCGGTCAGCTACGGCCTGGCGCGCCTGCGCGAACTGTTTGACGACCCCCTGTTCAGCCGCACCCGCGACGGTATCCAACCGACCTTTGTCGCCGAACAGCTGTACGCTACCTTGCGCGACTCGCTGACCCGCATCGAAGGCGCAGTGCAGAGCACACGCCAGTTCGACCCTGGCAGCACCGAGCGCAGGTTTCGCATCGCCCTTTCCGACCTTGGCGAAATGGGCTTCTTGCCGTTGATCCTGGCGCGCCTCAACCGCGAGGCGCCCCACGCTGAAGTCGAAGTGCTGCCCCTGCAGGTGGACCAGGTCGGCGAGTGGCTGGCCAGCGGCAAGATCGACGCCGCCATCTGCCGCCCGCCCGTTGCCGGTACCCGCAGCCAGGTACTGATGCGCGAGCGCTACGTGTGCCTGTTGAGCCTCGACCATCCACGCATCGACCAGGCCCTGAGCCTTGAGCAGTTCATTGCCGAGCGTCACATCACCGTGACCCGCACCACCGGCCACGGCAGCGTCGAGGATGTGCTGAACGCCATGAGCGTGCAGCGCCGGATCAGCCTGCAGGTACCGCACTTTTCGGTGCTGCCCAAGATCATCCCCGGCACCGACCTGCTTGCGGTGCTACCGGCGCAGATCGCCCGGTTGTTCGTTCAGGAAGGCGGCTTGAAGATGCTCGAGCTGCCGTTCCAGGTGGCCGAGTTCAACGTGTCACTCAACTGGCACCCCAACAGCGACAGCTCCGCCGCACTGCAATGGTTCTGCGCAACCGTCGCCGAGGCGATCATCGACGGCCAGGCCTAGGCACCGGCCATCATCGGCTGCGCCGGTGTGTGCGCCGGCTTGAGCAACAGCAGGCAACCGGCGGCCAGCACAAAGACACTGGCAAACACGCCATACAGGTGCAGCGGTTGCCAGCCGCCATCGAGCAGCACACCGGCCACGGTCGGCGACAGGATCGCGCCAATCCGGCCGATGCCGATGCCCCAGCCCACCCCGGTGGCGCGCACCGAGGCGTCGTAGACCACCGGCGACAACGCATAGAGCCCGGCCACGCAGCCGTTGGAGAACAGCCCGATCAACACGCCAAGCCCCAGCGCTGTGCTGGCCGATGAACCACTGCCGACAAACAGCACCAGCAGCCCGGCCGTGATCAACATGAACAACGCCAGCACCCGCCCCAGCGGCCAGCGCGAGGAAAGCCCGCCGATCAGCGCCGCGCCGACGATTCCGCCGACACTGAGCAACACCCCGCCGGTAATACCTTGCTCGGCCGACAAACCTGCGGCCACCAGCAGCTTGGGTGTCCAACTCATGACGAAGTAGAAGCCGAACATCACCAGGAAGAACAACAGCCAGATCAACAAGGTGGTACGGCGCATGGTGGGGGTCAGCAACTGCCGGAACCCGGTGGCGGTATCGGCCTTATGAACCTGCGGCGCTGGCAACTGCGCCAGTGCCGGCTGCCCCAGCCGCAGCGCCAGGCGATTGACCCGCGCCAGCGCATTGTCCGGGCGGCGTGCCAGCAAGAAGTCCAGGGATTCGGGCAGCCACAGCAGCACCAGGGGAATCACCAGCAAAGTGGCAAGGCCGCCAAACAGGAACACCGAGCGCCAGCCCCACTGCCCCAGCAGCCACACCGCCAACAGGCCGCCCAGGGTTGCACCGAGGGCATAGCCGGTGGACTGCAGGCTGACCGCCAGACTACGCCAGCGCTTGCTGGCATATTCACTGGCAATCACGTTGCTGCTGGCAAGGATGCCGCCGATCCCGAGCCCGGTGAGCCCGCGCAACAGGGCCAGTTGCAGCGGGCTCTGGCTCAGTGCCGAGAGCAGCATGCCGACCCCCGACAGCGCCAGGCAGAACAGAATAAGCGGGCGTCGCCCCACGCGATCGGCCCAGGGTGCGATAAACAACGAGCCGGCCGCCATGCCGAACAACCCGGCGCTGAGCAGCAGCCCGATTTGCGCCCCGCTCAGGCCCCACTCGGCAGAAACCGAGGCGGCGGTGAAGGCCATCACCAGCACATCGAAGCCGTCGATCATGTTCAGGAAAATGCAGATACCGATGGCCAGGCACTGGAAGCTGCCCATCGGGCCATGGTCGACGCGGTGCTTGAGATCAAGGCTCATGGGCTCACCTGCAGGCCGGCAGCGACCAGCGGCGAAATCACAGATAGACGTGTGCACACACAAAGCGAGCGGCGCGAACCCTGGCAGTTGCGCACCCTTGGTAAGCCATTCATGACTGAACCCTTTTTGTAATTGTTATCGCCTACGGTCGAGAGGGCTCCCGCCGTTGCCAGGGGCTAATCAATCAGATAATGGATCCATAGACAACAGGGCGAATCATGAAACGCCAGTACTATTGACGGTTTAAACTGCCTCATCACATAAGATTGATTTTATTTAAATGATATATATCAGATTCTTATATCGTGTTGTTAAAGTAAATAATTCTGTTCGATTATCGCCCGAGAACGCTGAGGCGTGCCTCGCTGCACGTGACGCTAATGGATCCATAAGAACCGCTGCGACCGCTGCGCGGCCGATCGCAGGCTATCGCCAGCGGCTACAAGCCCTGTAGCCGCTGCCGAGGAAACGAGGCTGCAATCGACTGCGCAGCAGTTGCCGTCAACTCAGCTGGCCGCTCTCCCGCAGCCAGGCTTCGGATCGGCGCAGGCCTTCTTCCAGGCTGACCTTGGGCGCATAGCCAAGCAGGCGCCGGGCCTTGTCGATAGAAATACCCCCCGTGCGCGAGAACATGTACATGGCGTCGGGCGTGATCTCGTCGGCGCGCTTGATCAGTCGGTTGAAATTCCAGAGGCCACGGGTCAGCGCCACGGCCAACCACAGTGGCAAGCTGCGCGGCGCGCCGGAGCGCCCTGCCCAGCGCCAGTGATGGCTGAAAAACGCCTTGCAGCTCACCGATTCGCTGGCGCTGATGTGAAAGATCTGCCCGCGCGCCTGCGCCAGGCCTGCAGCAAGCATCACCCCGTCGAGCAGATCGTCGATGTACACCGGCGTCCAGCGCCCTTCCCCCCGATTGGGCAAGATCAGCGCCCCGGCCTGGGCCATCTTCAGGGGCTCGCTGAGCCACGCACGCGAGCCGGGGCCGTAGACATCCCCTGGACGCACCACGGTGCAGTCGATTTCACCCGCAGCGTGGGCCGCCAGCACCAGGTGCTCGCTGGCCCCTTTGGCCACGCCATAGCGATAGTGATCGCCAATAACCACGTCGCAACGCTCGTCCGCTTGATCGGGGTATTCCCAACCCAGCGCGGCAATCGAGGAAAACTGCACGAAGCGCTGGGCGCCCGCGCTGATGGCGACATCCAGACAATTGCGTACGCCACGCACCGAGACCTCCCGGTACAGGCGCCAGGGCGCGGCCAGAGAAACCACCGCCGCCGTGTTGATGAACAGCTCGCAGCCGCGTGCGTGTTCTGCCCATTGCTGCGGCTGGGTCAAGTTGCCGGCGACGATGGCATTGCTGTCGTCGGCGCGCAGGTCCATGCCGCGCACCTCTGCGCCGAGCGCCTTGTAACGGCGCACCAGCGCCTGGCCGATAAAGCCGTTGGCACCGGTGATGAACACTGAACGCGGCACCTCAGGGGTTTGGCCCTGGGCACCGACCGGCATAACAGGATGGCTCATTGTGTGCGCTCCATCGGTTGTCAAGAAAACAGCACCTGGCTCACTGCACCGACGTTGCCCTGGCGCTAGGTGGAAAGGTGTTGGCATTGGGTCCCAGTCTTGGATAGGCCGCTTATTGGTTCTTGGCATTTACTGCCAGATTTTTATCATTTCGCGCCAGTCGCGCAGATATTCGCAACGGTTGTAGTGCGCCCACTACACACCTTTCGTGCCTCCCCGATACCGCAGAACCGTGCCTCCCTCGACCATGGTGTCCATCACGCCACAGTCGAGGAGAGCCATCATGGGCGCACGAATTCGAGTGATCTGGCACACGGTTGTGCAGGCCTGCGGCGGCACCTGGGCCCGCAACCGCGCAGCCACGGACGGCCGCGCCGCGTTGCTTGCCGCCCAGGAAGATGAAGAAGCCAGGAGCCTGGCCTGGGTCATGCAACTGCATGACCCGAAGAACGTCCGGCAACGCAAGGCGCAGCGCCGGGAGTGAAGCCGTGCCACGACTGCTGTGCGGGCAGCTTCGGATAAGTGGTCAGTAAATGGACGACGCACCAGAGGTTGTACGACTAAATTTAAAGGTCCGCATTGCCAACCCGGCATTCTTGCAGCGGTGACTCCTATGGAAAAGATCGCGAAAAAGTGGATCGGCTCCTCTGTAACCCGCCTGACCGAAGTGGGCCTTGTCACAATCATCGGGTGCGTAGGGTCAACCGCCCTCCAGGCCGATGAGGCCTATGCAAAGAATCTGATCAAGAACATGTCCGACTATATGTCGGCGCAGAACAGTCTGTCGTTCAACTACGACACCATTCTTGAAGTTGTCACCGAGGATCATCAACGACTGGCGTTGGCCGGTTCCGGGACGGTTGTCATCAACCGTCCCGACAAAATACGCAGCACCCGCTCCAGCGGCTTTGCCGACATCGAGATGCTATTCGATGGCAAGACGCTGACCCTGGTCGGCAAGGGCAAGAACATCTACTCGCAGCTCGACGTTCCGGGCAGCCTCGACCATTTGCTCGATGTGCTCCGCGACAAGTACGACCGCCCGCTTCCGGGGGCTGACCTGTTCATGTCCGATCCCCAGGCGAAGCTGATGGAAGGCGTCACCGACATCAAAGACCTGGGCAGCGGGGTGATTGGCGGAGTCGAGTGCGATCACCTGGCCTTCCGGAAAAAAGAAGTCGATTGGCAGATATGGATCGCCCAGGGCGAGCGGCCCTATCCCTGCCGCTATGTCATCACCTCCAAGCAGATTGCCGGCGAACCGCAATACAGCATTCAGCTCAGCGACTGGAAAAGTGGTGAAGGTGCAAAGGCGGATGACTTTGTCTTCAGCAATCCTACCCAGGCCAAGAAAATAGAACTCAAGGACTTGCCCAATGCCGAGGACTTGCCGCTCAACTTTGTACGAGGTAAAGCCAAATGAACCTGCTGTTGAAGTCCGGTGGCCTCGTTGTTGTCGGGTTCGTGCTGATGTGCGCGCTGGAAGTGGGCGAACACCTGTCCATTCCGGGAGTTCACAGCCTGGTGCCAGAGGCCCAGGCCGTTGTCGGGCGTCCACTCACCCCGGTGAGTGTTGCCGGGGTGGCCAGACGTACGGCACGACGTAACTAGCGCTCCTGCCTGGTCCTGTAGCCGCTGGCGATAGCCTGCGATCGACCGCGAAGCGGTCGTAATTCAGAGGAAGATCGACAGCACGGCAGTGACACAAGCGGTCAATGTCACTGCCGTTGCGCCAAAAACCAAAGTACCAGCTCGGCTCGGCGGTGCTCGCCCTGGGCTACCCGTTGCTGGCCAGCCTCAACATCCGCCAGATTGCGCGGCCGTTCATAAAAGAGCTGGCCGACTATATTCGCGGCTCGGTGTCACTGGGCATGCACGACCGCTTGAGCGTCGTGTACCTGGAGAGCAGCCGCAGTGCCGCGCCCATGAGCCATCCGCCGGACGTCGGCCTGAGTTATCCCATCGTACCCACGGCGATGGGCCGGGGAGCATCGCCGCCTCCGGGCGTGACGAGCGCACGGCGCTGCTCAACGAGATCAAGGTCAGGACGCCTGAAGACTGGAATGTGTTTCACCCCCGGATCGAAGAAAGCATTCAGGAATTTCAGGCGCGGGGGTTTTGCGTGTCGTACGGCGACCTGCGCAAGGAAATCCACGCCGTGGCCGTGCCCATGCGGGCTATGGGCGACGGCGAGATCCTGGTGTTCAACTGCGGCATTCCCTCGTTCATGCTCAGCGAGGGACAACTGATCAAGGACGTGGGGCCACGGCTGGTATCGATGGTGCGCAGGCACGAGGCTGCGATCGGCTGCGCAGCAGTCGCCATACAGTCGACCGCCCTTGTATAGATCGAACCACTACCGACGCTGAATGTCGGTTGCAGTAAGCAGTCAAATAAAAGGCCCCCACGATGCCAACCAGAGCCAGAGCCACGATCGTCTGCCTGCGCAGTGGCAAGGTATTGCTCGTCAAGAAACGCCATGCCAAATGGAACTTGCCCGGCGGGGCCATCGAAGCGGGTGAAACCCCCTTGCAGGCAGCGCTGCGCGAGCTTGAGGAAGAAACACGACTGCAAGCCGAGAAAATGCTCCAACTCTGCGAGATTGCCATCGGCGACACCCTGCACTACATCTTCTGTCTGCAGGTAGACGACCAGACCAAAGCCATCCCCGCCAGAGAGATCAGCCAATGCCGCTGGGTGCGCAAAAAGTCGCTCAACGGCATCCCCCTGACGCTGCGTGCGGGCAAACTGGTGCGTCGCGAACTACCGGTACTGATCCCCTGAGCGTCGGGCTTTACGCGGGAACACCCATAATGCCCATTTCTTTATCGCAAGCGACCGCCAGGCAAGCTGCACTCATGCTGGCGATAGCAGTGGCCATGCTGGCGGCCTCCGGCATCGAGCCCCATAGCCGGGTAGACTGGCTGCTCGAAAACGCCCTGCCGGCAATATTGCTGGTAGGCCTGGTAGTGGGTTGGCGTTATCTGCGCCTGTCGGCCAGCGCATATGGGGCGATCCTTGCCCTGTTGGCTATCCATGAACTCGGCGCCCACTACACCTATGCCAAGGTGCCCTACGAGGCATGGGCCCAAGCGCTTGCCGACCGCTCACTGAACAACGCCCTGGGCTGGGACCGCAACCAGTACGACCGTCTGGTGCATCTGAGTTATGGCGTGCTGTTCTGCCTGCCCCTGCGCGAAGTGCTGCAACGCTGCACCCCCTTACGGGGAATGTGGCTGGCCCTCCTTGCACTCAACGTCGTACTGAGCACTTCGGCGATGTACGAATTGATCGAATGGGTTGGCGGCCAGTACTTGGGAGAGGACCAGGCCAAGGCTTTCCTGGCGACCCAGAAAGACCCCTGGGACGCGCAAAAAGACATGGCACTGGCCGTGTTCGGCGCCTGCATGACTCAGGCCGCGTTGCAGTCCAAGCGCTGGCTGGGGTGCCGCGCCAACGTTTGAACCTGGCCTGGATCGTCCCTACTGCCCCCGCTGAAAATTCAAGGCCCTGCACACACCTAATGATGCGCGTGCAGGGCCTTGATCAGTTCGGCCTTGGTCATGGTCGAGCGCCCGCGGATGTCCTTGCTGCGGGCCTCCTTCATCAGGCTTTGCTTGGTCTGGCTGTCGAGCGAGGCGGTGGAGCTGCGCGCGTGCCCTTCACGGGTCTTGGCAGCACGCTTGGCTGAATCGGAGCGGGCCGTCTTCTTCTCGCTTGTCGACGTGCTCTGGCCCGAACCGCCGGTCTTTTCACCCCCACCCGACTGCTTGTTCACCGTCGCCCAGGCACGGGCTTCGGCTTCGTCTCTGGACACGCCCTTGTTTTCGTAGCGCTGCTCGATGTGTTCGGCCTTGCGCTTCTGTTTGTCGGTGTACTTGGCTTTGCTTCCCCTGGGCATGACGGCATTCCTCTACGGTGTTTCCCGTTGGAGAATGCCGCGCCGGCCAAGTGCCGCACGAGGGATGAACGGTCGTCAGCACGCCGGACCAGGCCCGCCGCCGCAGTACAGCGTTTGCCTAGACAAGTAATCGGCCTGTGGCAGGCACAGCAACACGACCGCACCCGCTGCTTCGCGCGCATGGCCAGGACCGCCCAGCGGAGAAGTCGATGGCGCCGTAGTGGTCCATCGCGGCCTTGACCAGGCGCTCGGCGAAGTCCCGGCCGGTGACGCTGCCTGCGCAGGCCACCGCTTCACCACTTGCCAGTGGCAGCGCCACTGCGCGTCCGATACCACGACCGGAGCCGGTCACCCGTGCGACGTTGCCTTCAAGCATGTTCATTGCGTGTTGCTGTTGCGTTGTTGTTTTCAGGCTCAAACGGCTCAACGGCCCCAGAGCCCGGCGAGATCGCCGGCTTCGAGGGCACCCAGTACCTGTTCGGTATGAGCGCCACGGGTGGGAATCGGTCCAGGGGTGACCACCTGCCCGTCAAAGCGCGGGGCCGGGTGCGCCTGCAGCAGGCCGTCGCGCTCGAAATACACGTCGCGCTCGACCATGTGCGGGTGCTGCGAAGCTTCACGGGGGCTGAGCACCGGGGCAAAACAGGCATCGGTGCCTTCCAGCAGATCGCACCAATGCTCGCGCGGCTGGCTGGCAAACAGCGTTGCAAAGGCTTCACGCATCGCAGGCCATTGCCTGGCGTCCCATTGGCGGGCAAAACGGGGATCGTCCTGCAGGCCGAGCTTGTTCAGCAGCAAGGCGTAGAACTGCGGTTCCATCGAACCCAGGGCGACATAACGGTCATCGGCGCAGCGGTAGGTGGCATAGAAGTGCGAGCCGTCGTGGACGCTCTTGCCACGTTGTTCGTTGAGCAGGCCCCTGCTGCCCAGCGACATCATCAGTTGCATCATGTGTGCCGAGCCATCGACGATGGCGGCATCCACCACACTGCCCTGCCCGGTCTGGCGCGCCTTGAGCACCCCGGCCAGTACTCCGATGGCCAGGTACAACGCACCGCCGCCGATATCACCGATCAGGGTGATCGGCGACGAGGGTGCTTCACCTGCGGTACCGCTGTGGTACAGCGCGCCCGACAAGGCGATGTAGTTGTTGTCATGGCCGGCGGCGTTGGCCATCGGTCCGTGCTGGCCCCAGCCCGTCATGCGCCCGTACACCAGCCTGGGGTTGCGCGCCTGGCACTGCTCCGGGCCCAGGCCCAGGCGTTCCATGACACCGGGGCGCATGCCCTCGATCAGGACATCGGCACTTTCAATCAGTTTGAGCACCAGCTCGCGACCTTCGGCGGTCTTGAGGTCGGCCACCACCGAGCGCTTGCCACGGTTGAGCGGGTTGGTGGCGGCATTGGCCTCACCGGTAATCGAAGTGGACGTGCCACGCTCCACGGCAATCACATCAGCCCCCAGGTCCGCCAGGTGCATGGCGCAGAACGGCCCTGGGCCGATTCCGCAGATCTCGACAACATTGATACCTTGCAGCATGTGCTCTCCTTAGGGGTGTCCTTGTTGTTATTGGGGGGAACGCTAGCAGAGGATGGCGATGTAATCCTGCCCCCCGCCACGGGTGGCTATGGCCGCCGGAGCAGCGGGCTACTCTGGGCCCGCAATCGCTGGCAATAACAACAAAAGGAAGGAATGAGCGTATGTTCGAGTTACCTCCCCACTGGGCCCTGTGGGCAACCTGCTGCCTCGCCGCACCGGCGGTGGCTACCGCACAAACCCAGGTAGCGCCACCCAACCCGTACCTGGCCCAGTCCTACAACAACCAGACCCATTGGAACGACGGCGCTTCGGACAGCACCTCGATCAGCGTGGCGCGTGGTTCATACAAGATGACCCCGCAAGCCTACCGCGTGGTCCCGAACGAATCGGGCAGCCTGATGCAGTACACCGACAAGGTCGGTGGCACGGATATCTACTGGTACTGGGCCGGGTTCTCCTTGCGCAAACTGAAGATCGACGACGACTTCAACTTCAAGGAAATCGCCCGCGTCGACCTGCCGGTCAAACTACCCAACTACACGCCGGTGTCCACCGAGAAACGCCTGGAGCAAGCCGCCCAGGCCCGTAAGTTCCTCGACGCCAAGGATGAGAAAGGCCTGCTCGACTACATGCAGTCGCAGCCCAACCGCATGCTGACGGCCACCACCGACCAATTGCTGGGCGGCGCCATCTACTCGCTGCTGACCCGTGACAACGCCTTCATCGGCGCCAGTGCCCGCCGGGTGTTCCGCATAGACCAGAATGACGCCAAAGACCCTGCCTCGGGCATGAAACTGACCCACGAAGTGCAACTGCCCGACGCACTGTTCGACAACGAAAAGACCAAGCGCAGCGTCGGCATCCCGATGGACACTGCCTTTGGCATGGGCATGACCCTCAACGGCTACCTGGTGGTCAACACCATGGGTGGCACCGTGGCGACCCTGGACCGCACCACGCTCAAGCTGATCGACACCTACCGCATCGAAGGCAATGACGAGGTGTTCCTCAACTCCTTCGCCACCGGCCCTGAAGTGGATGGAGGCGCGGTGTATGTGGCCTCCAACCAGAACATGTATCGCCTGGTGGTCGACAAGAACGGCAAGCTCCACGCCGACGAAGCCAGTGGTGCCTGGAAAGCCCCCTACGAGCGCGGCCCGCGCTTCACTGCAGTCAAAATCGGCGATGGCACCGGCTCCACCCCTACCCTGATGGGCTATGGCCCGGACGAAGACCAACTGGTGGTGTTCACCGACGGTTCGAAAAAGATGAACCTGGTCGCCATGTGGCGCGACAAGATTCCGGCGGGCTGGAAACAGAAGCCGGGCACCCTGTCGCCACGGGTTGCCGACCAGCGCCAGGTTGACCTGGGTGACGCGATCCCGACCGTGCAGTCGGAGCAATCGGTGGCGGTGTATGACGGCCATGCCTTTGTGGTCAACAACATTCCGGCACAAGACAAACCGGCGCTGGCCAAATCGGGCTACTACGTCACCATGCTCAACGGCATGACCCGCCCGGCGGCCAAGGGCGTGGCAATGCTCAAGTGGGACAGCGCCAAGGACCAATGGACCACCCTGTGGACCCGCACCGACGTCGGTTCGGTCTCAGTGGTGCCAATGATCAGCGGTGGCAGCCGCATGGCCTTGATCAACGGCGTGTACACCGCGCGCCAGGGTGAGGGTTACCACATCGGCATGGACCTGGACACCGGCAAGACCGTGCTGGAAATTGCCACGGGTAGCGACCCGGTGTTCAACGGCATGTATGCACCGATCAAAGTCGATGCCCAGGGCCGCTTGATGTATGGCATGGCCTTCGGCCTGGTATTGATGGACACCAACCGCATGCAGAAAGTCGAGCAGGTTGCCAAAAGCCAGTAAGCCACACCCTCGTTGACCAAACGCCCGGTGCCCAACACCGGGCGTTTTGCATGCCTTGTGGGCGCTGGCTTGGCGGCGATGGGCCGGTGCAGCTAGCCGATCAAGGGGCGCGGCCGATTGCCAGCAAGCCCCGCTCCCACCGTTCAAGCGCGGGGCGCATTAATCGCTCAACTGGCTGTCAATGACAATGCTGCCACTGAGCAGTTTGTGTACCGGGCAGGCATTGGCCACGCCCAGCAGTCGCTCGCGCTGGGCAGCATCGAGATCACCGTGCAGCTCGATTACACGCTTGATCTCGGTGCGCATGGGTGCGCTCTTCTCTTCCTTGATGATGTCCAACTGCACATGCACGTGCTGCAGCGGCCACTCCTTGCGGCGGGCATACATCGACAGGGTAATCGCGGTACACGCACCCAAAGCCGAGAGCAACAATTGGTGAGGGTTCGGGCCACTGTCGTGGCCTCCAAGCGCCTCGTTCTCATCGGCCAGCCACTGGTTCACGCCGGCGGACAGGTTGACGGTGTAGGGAATCTCTCCCAGTTCGGCATGCACGGTCGAATCGGTCATTTACGGGGGACTTCCTTGGCAATGGCCAAACCAGAAGGGCCTGGCGCGAGTGTCTTAACACTAGCGTCAGGCCCTCTGCCTGTGAAGTCACAATCACGATCTGCAGCGTCCTGTGGTTAGAACAGCTTGAGGAAGTTGAAGTACAGCCGCGGCTCCTTGCCGTTGTGATCCTCCAACGCTTCGGCCGACACCGAGCGAGTCAGCGGGAACGCCAGTTCAGGCGACAGGTACATGTCCTTGGCAACCTGGAAGTGGGCGCCGAAACCTGCCGACGACAGGCTCTGTGAGCCGAAATAGTCAGGGCTGTTGTTCCACACCTTGCCCACGTCCCAGAAACCGTAGTATTGCGTCGGCACGCGGTAGTCCTTGACCTGGTGGGCGGTGTTGTACTGCAGTTCGACCTTGCCCGCGATACCGTTGTCAGCAGCGATTTCCGAAGGGTCGTAGCCGCGGCCGAACTGGCTGCCGCCCACACCGAACTGCTCGGGTGACAACAGCGCATTGCCGAAGGCCGTCTGCCCTGTAAGGGCCAGGTACAGGTTCAGCCCTTCGAGCACCTTGCTCAAGTCCTGGATGCGCTGGGCGTCGTATTGCAGCTTGGTGAAGTCGGTCTGGCCGCCCTCACGCGAAGGGTTGGCGCGACCTTCGTCACTGGCGCCAAGCACGTCCAGGCCCTTGCTCACTTCGGCCTTGAGCAGGTTGCGGCCACCGTACTGGTCGGTGAAATCCCAGCTGGCGCCCAGGCGCAGGGCACGAATGCGGTCATCGCTGGACGGCGCCTGGTCGGGGTCGTCCAGGTACTCGGCCTTGCCGTTGAACCAGGTGAACGCCGCGGACGTCTTGAAGGTTTCGGCACGGCTACGAATCCAGGGGTGGGCGATGCGCACGGCCAGGGTATCGCCACTGCTGTTGGCATTGAGGAAGTCGAAGGTGTCGGCGTTGCCATCGTTGTGCTGGGCGAGCACGCTCAGCACCGTGCCCTGACTGCCCAGCGGCAGTTCGTACTGGCCTTCGTAGAAGGCCATCTTGTCGCCTTCGACCGAACGTCCAAGGCGCAGCGACAGGTGATCGCCCAGGCCCAGCGGATCGTTCACGCCGATCCCGCCATACACCTGCCAGGGCCCGAAGTAGCGACTGTCGCGGTTATCGAAGCCGATGAAGCCTTCCCAGCGGCGCAACTCGTTGGCAACGTCCAGGTCGGTCCCCTGCCCCACGCTCGAAGGTGACAGCACCGCCCGGCTGTCCAGGCCCGAGAGGTCGTTCATCAGCAACAGGTTGCGTTCCAGGGTCTTGCCGGTCAGTGGCGCTTCGTTGCGAATGTTCGCAGCATAGCGTTCCACGGCCTTGTTGCTGGGCCCGCTGATCTTGACCTGGTTGACCTTGCCTTCGACCACCTGCAGGCGTAACAGGCCCTTGTCGACCTTTTGCGCAGGGACGAAGGTGCGCACCAGTAAAAAGCCGTCGTCGCGGTAGCGCTGGGTGATCTGGTCGGTCACGGCGTTCACCTCGCCGAGCGTTACCTGGCGACCTTCGAGCCCCTTGAGTACGCTGGCAAAGGTACCTTGAGGGTAGTGATCGGCACCTTCGAGCATCACCTTGCGGACTTCAAAGCGAGTGCTGCTGGCGGTCAATGGTCGTGGTTGGGCAGGAGCCTGCACCTCGGGCGTCTGCGGCGACACCCGGGTAGGCGACAGCTCCAGGCTGCCTGGCATCTGCACCGCCGGACTGCGCCGACCGTCGGGACCGGGGGTTTCCACACGACCTGGGTCCAGGCCGCTCAGTGGCGCTGCCAGTACCGGTTGAACCGCCAGGGCGACGGCAATGCACAGGGCCAGGGCCGATTTTTGCGCGAAAGTGTTCATGATTACTTGCCTCCTTTTTGAGGCTGTTCCAGGTGACGGGGGATCACACTGCGGTTCCAGTCAGGGATCTGGAATTTGCCGTCTTTGAGTAAGCCGTTGGCATACGTCAGCACGTCGGAGACGTCTGGCAGGCGGTCCTGCTTGTCGCCGTAGGCGCGAGGCTTGCACACCAGCTGAACGTCGTAAGTGCGGGCAACCGCCGGGGTTACCGAGTAGTTCGCAACCACCGCCGACGGGGACTCCAGGGCGGTGCAGCGTTCGCTGCCCGGTGCCTGGGCGCTGATTGCAACGCCCTCTGCCCGGGGCTGGGGCGGTGTTGGCGGTGCTGCCGAGTCGCTAGGATCAGGCAGGTTGGCCGGTGCGGGTACGTCACCCGGCACGTCACCCGGTACATCAACAGGTACATCGGGCGGCACCATGGGCCCGGTAATGGTCAAGGTGCCGTCATAGAAGGTCACCTGGTAGTTGGCACCGGCATCGATACCGTTCTGGCGAATGGCATAAGGCCCCACGGCTTCACCCGGATCACGCTTGAGGCCCACCGCGACCGAGTCGTTGTACTTGAGGCCTTCGACACTGTGGGTCAGCGCAGGATCGGCCTGGCCCTGGACCTTGGTCTTGTCATCGGCACGGATCACCAGGGGCGCCGGGGTAATGGTCAGCACGCCGTCCTTGAAGGTCAGGCTGTAGTTGCCGCTGGTACTGCGCAATTCGCCTTGGCCGATCTGGTACTGGCCGACGTTTTCGCCGGCGCGGGTGCCGGCACCGGCGCGTGCCAGAGCACCACCGTTGAGCAGTTGATCCGGGGTTTCGTCAAACTTCTGTCCGCTCATGTCGTAACCCAGGTGCGGGTCGCTGTCGCCATAGACCTTGCTCTGGTCACGGGCGGTAACGGTCAGGGGGGCCGGGGTGATGCTCAGTACACCGTCGCGCACTTGGGTCTGGTAGCGCTGGTTGACGAAGTCACCGGTGCTGGCAGTACCGCTGATGGCATAGCGGCCAACATCGGAGCGCTGGGTAGCGTTGGTCTGTGGGGTCAGGCCGAGCGCAAAGCGTGGGTCGCCCAGTTGCTCTCCCACATACTGATCGAGTGCCTGCACGGCCTGGGTGTTGCTGTCGGCCGGGTTGGCCAGCACCAGGGGTCCATGGCTGAAGGTGGGATTGGCATCACCATACTGGCGGCTGGCGTCGTCGATCTGCACGGCCAGCTTGGCCTGGTTGGCGTTGAGTTTGACGGCATCGGCACTGGCGTCCTGGGTTTCCAGGAAATGCACCCGCGCCCGCTCCAGCAGCGGCCCGGAAGGCGCCTTGCCATCCTTGGGCTGTGCCCAGGCCTGGTCGTTCATCAGCCAGGCCAGCACGCCGTCCACGCGCGTGACCTTGTCGCCCAGAGCCACCAGCAATTGCTCGGAGGTGCCGTCCTGGCTGTTGTGCTGGATCTCGCCCTGGTTCATGGCGCCGCCGATGGCGTAGTCGTCCACGCCCCAGCCTGCGTCGGTGCCATTGCGAGGGTCCTTGGCGACCATCACTACGCCCTTGTAGGCGTCCAGGGCAAAGCCGACCGGCAAGTCGCCCACCTCGACGCCGTTTTTCTCGACCCGGGTCAGCGAAGTCTTGCCGGTATCGGGCATCAGTTTCCAGTGGTCGCCGTGGCTGTCGGTGAAGCTCAGGCCGTTGACCAGGTAGTCGGAGCTGTCCAGGTAGTTCATGAGGATGTTGGGGTCGATGGGCTGGCCGTTTCTATCGACGAAACCGGCAGCTTCGAACACCAGGTAATCGAAGCGCTGACCACCCTGCTCCAGGGTCACGTTGACTGGAGAGTCCACCCCGGACGCGGGCGATGCCGTGACGTCTTGATAGCCCACGTACTTGATCTGCTGGGCGCTGACGCCACTCATGCTTTCACCCGAATAAGGCGCCACCACGGTACCGGTGGTGGTCGCGCCGCTGGCGTTGGTCTGGTTGAAATGGAACACCCCGTTGCTGGCCTGGCCGGCCAGGATGCCGGCGTGGTTCAGGGAGCTGTCGAGCAGGACGCTGGCGCCCTGCACGGCCACTTTGGAACCGATCAGCGCCGTGTTGGCATCCTGGATCACCGAGGCGGTGTTGGCGGTCTTGATCCAGATGGTGCCGTTGCCGACATCGATGATCGCGCGCTTGCCGTAGGCAGCAGCGCCACTGTCGGCCGGGGTCGAGAGGTCGTTCAGGCGTACATCGCCGGTGGCAGCGACGTACAGGTTGCCATCCTTGAGCAGGATCGGCGCGTTGATATGAACCGAACCGCTGTCATTGCGCTTGGCCTTGTCCAGCGCAGTGCCGCTGCCCTGGCTGTCGTAGTCGGTGACGCTGCCCACGGTGCCACTGGCAATCAGTGCAAGGGTCTTGCCGCTACCCACTACCGGCGCAACGATCGGGGCGTTGACGTTGATGCGCTCACGGGCCTCGATACGTACATCGTTGTTGGCCAGGCTGTTGGCGATCACGGCGTTGCTGACGTTGTCACCGGTGGGCACCTCGACGATGTCGATGCGGTCCGGGTCCAGCAGCCACAGGCCCGATTGAGCGCCACCGGAGGCATCCACCGCGGCGTCGCGAGTGACACTCAGGCGCTTGCCCGAGGTTTCCACCACGCCCCCCTTGATGCCGCCCTTGGCACTGGCCTTGCCGGCAAACTCGGTGCTGCCTGAAGACCACACCACGACCTTGCCACCTTCGCGGGCGCCGTCGGCCTTGAGCTGGGCACCCTTCTCGACCCGGGTAGCCTGGGCAGCCTGCTCGGGGCCTTTGCCCTGGAAGCTGCCACCGATCAGGGCAGTGCCGCCGTTGCCAGCGCTGCCGGATACATCGACCTGGGCACCGCTGGCCAGGGTCACCCGATCACCCAGCACACTGATCTGGCCACCGTCACGGCCCTTGGCCGACAGATTACCGCTGACCTGAGTCTGCTCGGCGTTGCCCAGCACGATGGTACCGCCCTGGTTGCTGACCGAGTCGGCAATCACGGCGCCACCGACACTGATCACCGAATCCAGGTGCTTGGCGGCGCGTTGGGCACTCATGGCTACCACGCCTTCCCCGACCTCGATCTGTCCGCTGTTGCTGACACCGCCCTTGAGGCTGGGATCGACGCTATTGGCCTCGGCCGGGGAGCCGTCAACGGCCAGGCTGATCAGGCCATCGCCATGAAAGTCGAGGGTGGCCTTGGGGCCCGTGGCGAGGTTGACCTGGCCTTTGCGCGCCTGGATGACACCGGCGTTCTCGACCTGGGCCCCGAGCAGCGCCACGGTACCGTTGTCGAACACGCTGATTTTGCCGTCGTTGCGCACCAGGCCTTTGAGCTGAATGTCCAGCTTGCCGCCGTTGGCAAACTCACGTGCCTGCTCATCGGTGATGACTCCAGCACTGGCCAGCAAGGCACTGGTCGATACCCGAGAATTGGGGCCAAACCAGATGCCGTTGGGGTTGAGCAGCAACACCTGACCGTTGGAGGTGAGCACGCCCATGATCTTCGACGGGTCGCTGCCGATGACCCGGTTCAGGGTCACCGAGGTGCCGTCGGGCTGCTGGATATGCACCTTGTTGTCAGGGCCGATGCTGAACTTCTGCCAGTTGATGCCGGTGCGCGGGGTACTGGTGTCGATCTGCAGGGTGGACCCGCTCTGGTTGATGGAGCCTTGGCCCGAAATTACCTGGCCACCCTGGGGCAGCTCATCGGCGAACAGTTCATGGGGGGCCATGGCATCGCCTGCTGCCAGGGCAATGGCCAGGAACAATGGCGTCAACGCCAGGCGCTGGGGGCTGCTGAGTCGGGTGGATCGTTTCATGGACCAGTCTCCTCAATCTACGCAGCGAAGCGGCTGCGGGGTTGAGGCAATCATTGGCCATGCGGGGAGTGCCGAGGGATCAGGGGATCATGAGAGTGATGTAGGGGATGCACTACAGACCGGGAAAAGGGTGACTCAATGCTGTTGCCTCTGCCGCGCACTCAACAGCCGTGGCCGCTTCGCGCCCAATCGTAGCCTCACGGCAGCGGCTACGACGTGGCCTGGGGCAGGCGCAGGCGCAAGGTCAGGAGGTTGCCGCCCTGGGGCGGCCAGTGCCAGCGCAACTGCCCGCCCATCAATTGCGCCAGGCGCTCGCACAACACCAGCGCCGGCTCCAGGCTATCGCTCGGGGCATTGAGTGGTGCATCGGGCGGCTGCGGACCGATCCGCAACTCCCAGAGCATTTCGGCATGCCCCAACAGTGCGCTGCTGGCCGTTACTTGCAAGGGCGCCGCCACCCACTGCCCACAGTGCCGGAGCAATAGGCCGACAATCTGCTGGTAGCGCTCACGATCGACCCAGGCTGGCGACGGTGCTTGCGGCGCCTGCCACTCGGCACTCAGGACGCCGTCGGCGGTGACCGCCTGCAGTGCATCACGGGTCAGGCGCACCAGGTCGGTCGCCCGCGGCCTGAGCAACAAGGTCCCACTCTCAAGGTCCGCCAGGTCCAGCAGTACGCCGATGCGGTCAAGTATCTGCCGCGTGTCTTGCCGCGCCTGTTGCAAGGCCGCGCTGTCTTCAAAGGTGGCGGCCACCTCGTGCAAGCGACTGGCGATCATTTCCAGCATGTGCCGGAACTCCTCGCCAACCCGGTGCAGAAACATCAGGCGCGCCCGCCTCACCGCCAGGTTCTGTTCGTTGGCATGGGTCAGGCTGATCAAAGCCTGTTCGTGTTCAGTCATGTCGACGAAGGAGCACAGCATGCCCACCAGCACCCCTTGTGCATCCCGGTACGGCGCGCCCCAATGATGCAAGGCAATTTTCCGGCCCCGGTCGTGCAGCACCAGTTCCAGGCTGTAGGGCTGCTGCGCTGCGGCCGCTTGCAGGTACTGCTGGTGAAACTGCAGGGCCTCCTGCGGGGGCACGCGTTCGCTGTCGATGACCCGTTTGCCCACCGCTTGCTCAAGGGTGGTATCGAGTACTTCCAGGAAGCGCCGGTTGCAGGTCAGCAGGTAGCCTTCGGCATCGCGCAGGCACACCGGCATCGGCATGGCCTCGAACAACGCGTGAAAGTACTGGTCGCGGCTTTCGTCGGGCAAGGCGCCGGCGGTGGCCGGCAGGCGTTCGAGCAAGCCACCGCGCCAGGCGATTTCCAGCAGTTCGGCAAGCGAGCCGGCATTGAGCTTTTGCAGCAATCGCGCCTTGTAGGTACTGACCGTACGGTCGCTCAGGCTCAGTTCGTCGGCGATGTCCTTGTTGCTGCGACCATTGACCAGGTACTGCAGCACGGTACGCTCCCGAGGCGACAAGTTGCGCAGTTGCTCGTCTTCGGCCTGCAGGCCTTGCGGTGCAGCAACGCTGCCCAGGCTTCTGACCGGGAACCACGCCCGGCCGCGCAGCAAGGTGCGCACGGCATCGCCGAGCTCCTCCACCGCTTCAAGCTTGCTGACGAAGCCCGAGGCGCCCGCCTGCAGGCACAAGCCGGCAATGTGCTCGGTGCTTTGCGCGGTCAGTACCAGGGTGCGGGTGGGGCTTTGCCGTTGATGCAGGCGGCGGATCACTTCCAGCCCGCCCAGCCTGGGCAGTGCAAGGTCCAGGATCAGCAGCTCGGGCTCCAGGGCCAGCGCCTGCTGCAGGGCTTCGGCGCCGTTGTCCAGGGCCGCCACCACCCGGTGGCCTTGGGCATCGAGCAAGGCTTGCACGGCGGCGCGCAGCAAGGGTTGCTCGTCTGCAATCACGATTGTGTGCATGGCCATCGCTCCTGCGAAGTATCCGCTACAGCGTAGTGCATGGCCTTGCATTCGCAGCGCCGGGCGCGATGCTCACACCCCCGGCGCCTCAGTGGGTCAGGCGAGGAAGGAGTAGAGAATCGCCGACAGGGTAATCAGGCCGATGGAATGTATCGCCATCATCTGGAACGTGGTGGAATTGAAAGTTGGAGCGGGAGGCTCCAACTTTTGGCCAAGGTATATTATACCGGCACAGCTACTTCAATAAGCCGATGCCCCATGCAATGAACCCGCCATGCTGGATCTGAATTGAGCGCCCCAGTGGCCATCTACACTTGTAATAATGTAGAAAGAGTCAAACGTATGACCAGGAATAGGTGTTCCAGCTTTATCCAGACGCGTGAACGAAAGCGCGACATGATACTTGTTTGCATTGCCTTTCCCGTCACTGCCGGACTGAACAACATACCGGTAATTCCAACGTGTATTTTCCCATCCAATGGCCTTGGAAAGCTGTTGCAAGTTCTGGTCTTTTGCATACGCCTCAGGTGTTTCCCAAACAGTGACTTGGTTACCCGACATACGCACGTGTGGGTAGTTCAATGTCTTGGCCCACGCCCGTTCATCTTTAGCGTTGAATGTGGTTAAGAATCGGTCCAGCGCCTGACAGGGAACATCAAACGCCTGGCTATAATTCCCCTTCGCATCTTTTGCACAGCTATCGGGCAAATGCGTTTGAGCAGGCGCTGCAAAAACGTGGGTGGCGGCCATCCCAGCAGCCAAAAACAACGATGCTTTCATTACAGGCTTCATATTTATTCCTTATTATATTTTACGTTAAAAATTTGTTTGAACCCTGTGATAAAACAGGGATTGTCTACGTTCACTTGAACGCTCAAGCACCGTCAGCATGAACAATCATTTCTAATGATTCACACCTTTCATTACAGACTCGCCAGGGTGGCTGAACTGATTCTTCGAATTGAACCATCCGTCAGTAATTTCGACTGCTCTGGGTCATGCCCATAGAGTACAAATGCGCCTTTGGACTTTAGCTGCTTAAACAAATTAAAGTTATTAATCATTCCTTGAGCATCATTGACCACCATGGCATCGGGGAGTGTCATCTTTTCAAGAGAGGCCTTTAAGTAGCACGCATCTGCAGTAATGACGACCGCTTTACCCTCTACATTGACTTTCAGTGACTGGTGCCCGGGCGTGTGCCCAAAACTAGGAATCAGTACAACCGAACCATCACCAAACAGATCATGTTCGCCATCAATTTCGAGGCGGTCGTGACCTAAATCATAATGGCGAGGTGCATATATTTCTTTTTCAATATTTTCCTCATTCTTAGCCGCTTCCCACTCACGCTTTTGAATAACCAATCGTGCATTAGGGATACACGCATTACCCCCACAATGATCGAAATGCAGGTGAGAGTTAATGATAAAATTAATTTTCAATGGGTCGACACCGAACGCTTCCAAGCGTTTAGCTACATCCTCACCCGGTACAAAATTAACCGTGGTTAAATCAGCAAAAACCCCCAGTGATTTTTTGACCACGTCTGGATCGCTCGATTGCAAAGGCAACTCAAGGCCCGTATCAAACAACACAGTACCTTTAGGATGCTCGACTAAATAGCACGGCACTGGAATAGCGAGATCACCTGTTTCACCCGCCATAAAAAAACCATAAGGCATCGTGATCCAGCCACATGTCATTGCATATAATTTAACGTCTTCCATCGCAATAGCCCTTTACGTGATGATGGTCAGCCTGCCCGATTTATCAGGTAGTTACCAGGCAGCCCGGTAGATCGCCTCGATATCTGCAGGCGTGAGTTTGCGGGGGTTATTGCGCATCAACCGATCAATCGTGCTGGCCTCCTCGGCCATCGGTGCCAAAGCGTCCTGCGGAACGTTGAAAGCGCGAAGGCCGGTGGGAATGTCTACGGCAGCACACAGTTCAGCCATCGCATCGACACTGGCGTCTGCAGCCTGACTATCGCTTAAACCGGCGATATTCACGCCCATTGCCTGAGCGACGTCGCGAAGACGCTCCGTACAGGCAAGCTTGTTCCAGCGCATTACATAGGGCAGCAGCAAAGCGTTGCTAACGCCGTGTGCTATGTTGAAGCGCCCCCCCAGCGGATAGGCCAGCGCATGTACTGCCCCCACGCCTGCGTTTCCAAACGCCATGCCGCCCATCAGGCTCGCCGTAGCCATGTCTTCCCGAGCAACAAGATCATCGGGGTTGGCATACGCTTTAGGCAAAGCGCGGGCAATTAACTTGATGGCGCCGAGCGCAATGGCATCGGTGATCGGCGAGCGATTGATCGAAAGGTACGCTTCGATCGCATGCACAAGCGCATCGACACCGCTGGCAGCGGTTACGCTACGCGGGCAAGTGCGCGTCATAACTGGACTCACGAGAGCAACGTCAGGCAGCAGGTAGTTGCTCACAATGCCTTTCTTGAGCTGCGCTTTTTTGTCGGAGAAGATCGCCACGTTAGTGACCTCCGAACCCGTGCCGGCCGTAGTAGGAATCGCGATCAGCGGAGGTCCCTTGCGGCTTACTTGATCGACGCCGAACAGCTCGGCCAGGGTGCCGTCATGTCCTGCGAAGGCCGCGACACCTTTCGCGATGTCGATAGCACTTCCACCGCCCAGCCCAATGAGCCCATCATGGCCACCCTCGCGAAAGGCGCGGGTACAATCTTCGACCAAACTGATTTCAGGCTCTGGTTGAACGTGGTCATAGAGGCCATACCGACGGCCACCCAGGTGGGCCAAGGCGAGGTCAACGGTGCCCGACTTGACCAGGATCGCATCGGTCACGATTAATGGATTATTAACTTTCAGCCGGGTCAACTCAGCGTCCAGGTGTTCAACCGCGCTGGCGCCAGTCAGGAGTTTATTGGCGATTTGAAAGGCAGAAACACTCATCGGCTCGTCCTCGTTTTTTTATTTGAGATGAGCCAAGAGATAACAAAACCTGTGCCAAATTCTTGAAAGGCCCGTGTTTGCTGGGCTTTGCCTCGTTTCTGCTAGCCTCAGACACGGCTAGCGATCACGATTTCAATCGGAAAAACGGCTGTCGATCAGAAACCTAATCAGACCTCTCCCAGCGTTTCATCTTCTGGACGATGGTTGCCTGGCTTACCCCGAGCGCTTTGGCTGCTAGGCGCGTGGTCTTGTGTACGCGCATTGCTGAAAGAATCGCGATCCGCTCTGCATTTTCTAGAACCTTGCGCAGCGGCAGGCGATTCTGATTCAAGCGATCATCGTGAAGGTTGAGAATTTCCTCAGGGAGATCCAAGGCCTCAATCGTGTCACTTTCGCAGACAACTACCAAACGCTCGACCAGGTTGATCAATTCGCGAATATTTCCAGGCCATGCATACTCGCAGAGCAGATCCAGGGTCTCTAGCCCCCACGTCATGTTGCGCTCATAGCGCTCGTTGAACTGCCTTAGGTAATGCTCCAACAGCGTGGAGATCTCTCCGGCGCGCTCGCGAAGCGCGGGAATGCGGATGGGCACCACGTTCAGTCGATAGTACAGGTCAGCACGGAACAACCCCTGCCCTACCCTCTGTCGCAAATCATGGTGGGTGGCGCTTATGATTCGGACATCTACTTCGCGCAATTCAAGCCCACCCACTGGTATGAACTGGTTGTCCTCGATAACCTTCAGAAGCTTGACCTGAAGCGACAATGGAAGATCGCCAATTTCGTCAAGGAACAACGTTCCGTGATTTGCCAGCTCTAGGAGCCCCCGCTTCCCTTTGGCCGCTGCGCCAGTGAACGCCCCTGGCGCGTAGCCAAACAACTCCGCCTCGATCAGGTTTTCTGGCATTGCTCCGCAATTGAGCGGTATGAAAGGTTCCTTAGCCCGAGCGCTGGCATTGTGGATGTACTGAGCGACGAGGCTTTTGCCGACACCGGTTTCCCCTAACAGCAGCACCTTCACGTCACTGCCTGCTACACGTCGTGCCTGTGCGAAAAGCGGGCCTGTTTGCGCCTGGTCAAAGACCAGCGAAGATTGAGCCAGTTTTTCATATTTTCCAGCATTCAACTGCGCTGTGCTCTGACGCAGCTTCTTGAGCCCAGCGAGTTCATCCCTTTCATGCTTCATGCGCAGAAGCTCGGTCATGTCACGTACGGCGCTGACGACGTAGCTGATGCGACGATCCTGGAAAATAGGTGTTGCGCTCACCAGCAGCTTCTTCCCGTTACTGAGGCTCTGCATAACGGAAACCGGAGCGCCTTGCTGGAGTACGCGTAAGGATGCGGATTGCGAAACGACACCGTCGCGTACCAGGTCGTGCATGCTGCGTCCAATGAGCTGATCGCTCTGCAGTCCAGTCAGACGCTCGTACGCGCTGTTTACCTTAACGGTAATTCCTACCCCATCCGTGATGTAAACACCGTCGTGCAGTGCGTTCAGAATCGTATCGAAGGTTTGATCAGTGAAGTTCACAGCGACGCTCTGAGCTAGCAAAAACGTTAGTGTAAGACGTTTGCTCGCGCAGTGACCCTACACTTTCAGAGATAGCGGCAGGCGTGAAGCCATGCTACCGCGGGACACGCCCGCGCCTACCGGGGGTTCAGCACTCGACGAAGGCAACCGCCAGGCCGCCGCGCGAGGTCTCCTTGTAGTTGGCATGCATGTCGGCGCCGGTGTCGCGCATGGTGCGGATCACCCGGTCCAGCGAGATGAAGTGTTCGCCGTTACCGCGCAGGGCCATCTGCACGGCGTTGATAGCCTTGACCGCAGCAATGGCGTTGCGCTCGATGCAAGGCACCTGGACCAGGCCCCCGACCGGGTCGCAGGTCAAGCCCAGGTTGTGTTCAAGGGCGATTTCGGCGGCGTTTTCCACCTGCATGGGCGTTGCGCCCAACACGTCTGCCAGCCCCGCCGCGGCCATGGCACAGGCAGACCCCACCTCGCCCTGGCAACCGACTTCGGCACCCGAGATCGAGGCATTTTTCTTGCACAGGATGCCCACGGCAGCGGCGCTGAGCAGGAAGTCGACAATGTCGTTGTCGCAGGTCTCGGGGTTGAACTTCATGTAGTAGTGCAGCACGGCGGGGATGATGCCCGCGGCGCCATTGGTAGGCGCGGTCACCATGCGCCCGCCGGCGGCGTTCTCTTCGTTGACCGCCAGCGCAAACAGGTTGACCCACTCCATGGCACTCAGGGTCGAGCCGATCACGTTGGGCTTGCCCAGTTCCTGCAAGCTGCGGTGCAACTTGGCGGCACGGCGCTTGACGTTCAGCCCGCCCGGCAGGATGCCCTCGTTGCGCAAGCCGTTGTCGACACACTCGCGCATGGCCGCCCAGAGCTTGAGCAAGCCGCTGCGCACCTCGGCCTCCGGGCGCCAGGCGCACTCGTTGGCCATCATCAGCTCACTGACGCGCAACTGATGCTGCTTGCACAGCGCCAGCAACTGCGCGGCACTGTCGAAATCGTAGGGCAACTGCACCTGCTCGGCGGTGTCCTGTGCCTGGCCGATCTGCGCGGCCTCGACGATAAAGCCACCGCCCACCGAGTAGTAGGTCTGCTGCAGCAGGCAACCGTTCTCGCTGCTGGCTTCCAGGGTCATGGCGTTGGGGTGGTACGGCAGGCTTTCTTCGAGCAGCAAGAGATCACAGCTGCACTCGAAGGCAATCGCGTGGCTGGCGTCGAGCAGCAGCGTCTGGCTGGCGTTCAACTGCGCAATGCGCGGCTCGATGCTGTGCGGGTCGATCTGGTCCGGCCACTGGCCCATCAGGCCCAGCAGGCAAGCGCGGTCGGTGGCATGGCCCACGCCGGTGGCCGACAGCGAGCCATACAGGCGAACCTCCACCCGACTCACCTGTTCCAGGAGGCCCTGCTCGCGCAAAGCCCTGGCAAAGGTGGCAGCCGCCCGCATCGGGCCTACGGTATGGGAGCTGGACGGCCCGATACCAATCTTGAAAAGGTCGAAAACACTGATAGCCATGCTAATGCCTGCACGCTCAAGCGACGACTGTCACCCTGCGGCGTTGTGAAAAAATTGATGGGTGTCGCGAAGTTGCGCGATACTGCCCGGTCACCGTGGCATTGACCAACGAATCTTTCTAAGCAAGCCTTTAGCAGCACTAAACAATGAGACGACAGATGAATGGCCAGATGTATGTCTGGCTCCACGTGTTTTCCTGTGCGGCGCGGCACCTGTCGTTCACCCGCTGCGCCGAAGAACTGCACATCACCCCCGGTGCGGTGAGCCAACAAATCCGACAATTGGAAGAGCGCCTGGGCTTTCGCCTGTTCTTGCGCCGCGCCCGTGGCGTGGAGCTGACGGCCGAAGGCCAGCGTCTGGCGCAGACCGTCAGCGAAGCCTACGGCAGCATCGATACCGAGTTGCGCCGCCTGGATGCCGGCGAGATTCGCGGCACGCTGCGCCTGCGCTCGATCCCTTCCTTCCTGGCCAAGTGGCTGACCCCGCGCCTGCCGCGCCTGCAGCAACGCTACCCGGACATTCAACTGCGCCTGGTGGCCGAAGACAGCAGCCAGGCCCTGCACGAAGGCGACTTCGACCTGGCCATCGACCTCAACGACGGCAGTTACCCGGGCATGCATTCAACGCCGCTGCTCGATGAGCAGATCTTCCCGGTCTGCTCCCCGGCCCTGCTTCGCGGCCGCCCGCCGCTGCATGGGCCAGCGGACCTTGCGCACTATCCATTGCTGCACGACATCACCGCCTGGCGCGGCAGTTCCGAGTTCGCGGAATGGGAGTTCTACCTGCAGGGAATCGGCGCCGGCGGCCTGGATGTACGCCGCGGCCATACCTTCAACCGCAATCATTTGACCATCGAGGCGGCCATTGCCGGGATTGGCGTGGCGATTGCCCGGCGCACCCTGCTCAATGACGAGCTCGAGCGCGGTGCGCTGATCGTGCCGTTCGGCTCGGCCATCGCCAACCACAAGCGCTATGTATTGCACTACCCGCCCGGCGGCCTGGCGCATCCCGGCGTGCGGGCGGTACACGACTGGCTGGTGGAGGAAGCAGGCGGCTTCCGCACCCTGCACACGCCGGCATAAGGATCAACCCGGCCGTTCGCGCTCTACCTGGGCTGTACGCAACCATTGATTGAACTGCTGGGCGGGCATCGGCCGGCCGATCAGGTAGCCCTGTCCGTGGTCGCACCCGGCGTTGCGCAGGAATTCGTATTGCTCGCGGGTTTCGATGCCCTCGGCAGTGATGCGAAAACCCAGGGCATGCCCCAGGTCGATGATTGCCCGAGTAATCGCCACGCCGTCGTCATCGCCCGGCAGGTCCTTGATGAAGGCGCGGTCGATCTTCAAGTGATCGATCGGCAGCATCTTCAGGTACGCCAGCGACGAGTAGCCGGTGCCGAAATCGTCCACCGCCGTGGCCACGCCCAGGTGCTGCAACTGCGCCAGCACTGCACAGGCGTGTTGCTGGCTTTCCATTAACAGGCTTTCGGTGATCTCCACCTCGAGCATGCTCGGCTGCAAGTCGAAGCGCTGCAGGGCCTGGGTCAGGCTGGCGACATAGTCGCTGCGCTCGATCTGCAAGGCCGCCACGTTGATCGCCACCGGGCCTGGCAGGCAATCGGCACTGCGCCAGGCGGCCAACTGCGCACACACCAGCTCCAACACCCGCTCGCCCAACGGGATGATCAGCCCGCTGCGTTCGGCCAGGGGGATGAACTCGGCAGGCGACACCAGCCCGTGCTCGGGGTCATGCCAGCGCAGCAACGCTTCGGCCCCCTCGACACGACCGCTGAACAGATCGACCTTGGGCTGGTACCACAGTTCGAACTCGTTGTGCTGCAAGGCACGCCGCAAGGCGCGCTCCAGGCACAGTTGCTGCTGCAGGCGCAGGGTCATGTCCGGGTGGTAACGGCGCCAGGCATTGCGGCCGCTTTCCTTGGCCGCGTACATCGCCGTGTCGGCATGGCGCAGCAGTTCATCGTCGCTGTATCCGTGGGCCGGGTACCAGGCCAGGCCGATGCTGCCGGTAACCAAGGCCGTGTTGCCATTGAGTTCGAAGGGCTGTTGCAGTGTTTGCAGCAGGCCCTGCACCCGGGCCACACATGACGATTCGGTGCCGACCAGAAAAAAGGCGAACTCATCGCCGCCCAGGCGGCATACGCAGTCGCCAGGGCCGATCATTCGGGCAAAGCGCGCCGTCGCCTGCTGCAACAGCAGATCGCCCATGTGATGGCCGAGGCTGTCGTTCACCTGCTTGAAGCCATCGATATCCAGCAACAGCACCGCCAGGGATTCTGTATCGACGATGGCGCTGCACAAGCGCTGCTGGAACAGCAAGCGATTGGGCAATCCGGTGATGGCGTCATAATGCGCCAACCGCTCCAGTTGCGCCTGGGACTGCTTGAGTTCGCGATTGCGTAAATTGATCAGGTGGTTGCTGCGGTTAAGCTGGGCAACGAACAGGCTGAACAGCCCCGTGCATGTCAGGGCGAACAGGAACAACGGCGAGGCGAACAGGCTCATCGACGGCCAGCCACCCAGGGGGCTGGCCGCCAGTTGCCAGAGCCCACCGGGCACATCGACATTGACGGTGACCGGATGGCGCTCGAACAACAGCGGGTCGCCCCAGATCATCCCGCCCACCGCGCCCTGGCCGTCGGCACCGCGCAGGGCCAGCTCGAAACCCGGGTCCAGGTCCAGCCCCGCGGCGCTCAGCAGGCGGTCGATGTCGGCAACGATGGAGACATTGCCCCAGTACAGCTTTACGCCTTTATGGCCCTTGAGAAACACCGGTCGCCGGTAGATCAGCCCGCGTCCGCCCTGGTACAGCTGCAACGGCCCGGCCAGCACCGGGCTGTAATGCTCTCGCGCACGCTGGAGCAACGGGTATTGAGCCGGCAGGTGGCGGTAGTCGACGCCGATCAGGCTCTGGTTGCCGTGCAGTGGGTAGACATCGATAACTTCATCGCCGGGTGCGATGGAGATATGGCGAATGTGCGGTACCGAGGCGATGGCCTGGCGGGCCATGTCGTGAAAGTGCTCGGGAGTAATCTGCCCGTCGGCGCTGATGAGCTGGGCGATGCCTTCGGTCTCGCCAAACGCCGAGCGCAACTGGGCCTCAAGCGCAGCACGCACACCGGATAAGCGCGCACTGGCATTGGCGATCACTTCGCTTTCCTGGCGCTGCACATCGAGGCGGCCGAGCGCTACCGATAAGCCGATGCCGATCAGGGCAAAGCCGATCGGCAGCAGGCGATTGAGGGTGGAGCGCAGACTCCTGGGCAGGACCAGACTGTCATCAAGGGCGAGGATTCTTGTGCTCATAGGTCCATTATTTGCGCAGGCTTTATGCGTTATCGGCGTTCTGGACGCAAAATTGAGCGAGGCTGGCTTTTTTTAGCGCGCTGGCGTTATGCTCAAACTGAAACGTTTCACCCATTATAGAAAAAGAGGTGCTGCGCCCATGGACCGTCTGCTCGATTCGCTCTTTCCCACCGCCAACGAGATCCCCGAGGCGTACCGCCTGGGCGAGCCGCTGGAGCAAACGGAGTACCTGGTCAACGGCCAGTTGCAGCGCTGGGACGGCCCCCTGGCCACGGTACGCAGCCCGGTCTGGCTCAAGGAAGGCGATCAGGAAACACAAGTGATCCTCGGTAAAACGCCGCTGCTCGATGCCGACACCGCCCTCACCGCCCTGGACGCCGCCGTACAGGCCTACGACAAGGGCCGTGGCGCCTGGCCGACGATGCGCGTTGCCGAGCGTATCCTGCACGTCGAGACCTTCCTGGCCAGGATGCGCGAACAGCGCACTGCCGTGGTCAAGCTGCTGATGTGGGAAATCGGCAAGAACCTCAAGGACTCGGAAAAGGAGTTTGACCGTACCTGCGACTACATCGTCGACACCATCGGCGCGCTCAAGGAGCTGGACCGGCGCTCCAGCCGGTTTGAGCTGGAACAGGACACCCTCGGCCAGATTCGCCGCGCGCCATTGGGCGTGGCGCTGTGCATGGGCCCTTACAATTACCCGCTCAACGAGACCTTCACCACCCTGATCCCGGCGCTGATCATGGGCAACACCGTGGTGTTCAAACCGGCCAAGTTCGGCGTGCTGCTGATTCGCCCGCTGCTCGAAGCCTTCCGCGACAGCTTCCCGGCGGGCGTGATCAACGTCATCTATGGCCGCGGCCGCGAAACCGTCAGTGCGCTGATGGCCAGCGGCAAGATTGATGTGTTCGCCTTCATCGGTACCAACAAGGCCGCCAGCGACCTGAAAAAGCTCCACCCACGCCCGCACCGCCTGCGCGCGGCGCTGGGCCTGGACGCCAAGAACCCGGGGATCGTGTTGCCCGAGGTCGACCTGGACAACGCTGTCAACGAAGCCGTCACGGGTGCCCTGTCGTTCAACGGCCAGCGTTGCACGGCGCTGAAGATCCTGTTCGTGCATGAGGCCGTGGTCGAGAGCTTTCTCGACAAGTTCCAGCGCAAGCTGGCTGCGCTCAAGCCGGGTATGCCCTGGGAACCGGGCGTGAGCCTGACGCCGCTGCCGGAAGCCGGCAAAATCGACTACCTCAATGGCCTGGTGGCCGATGCCATCGACAAAGGCGCCCGGGTCATCAATGAAGGCGGCGGAGCCAGCCGTGGCTCGTTCTTCTACCCGGCGCTGCTGTACCCGGTGAATGCCCGGATGCGCGTGTACCAGGAGGAGCAATTCGGCCCGGTGGTGCCGGTAGTGCCTTACCGCGACCTGCAGACGGTGATCGACTACGTGCTCGACTCGGACTTCGGTCAACAACTGAGCATCTTCGGCACCAGCCCGGCCGAGGTCGGCCGCCTGGTCGACACCTTCGCCAACCAGGTCGGGCGTATCAACCTCAATGCCCAGTGCCAGCGTGGTCCGGACACCTACCCATTCAACGGGCGCAAGAACTCCGCCGAAGGCACCCTCTCGGTTCACGATGCGCTGCGGGTGTTCTCGATCCGCACCCTGGTGGCCACCAAGTTCCAGGAGAGCAACAAGCAACTGATCAGCGACATCATCCGCAACCGCGATTCGAGCTTCCTGACCACCGACTACATTTTCTAGTTGCCGTCCGTCCAGCGCCGAAGATTTTGATTTGCCCAATGGCCGAAACTGTACAAGCATACAGTTTCGCGCCATTAACCCACGGCGCTTTTAAGGAGGATCTATAAAATGGCCGTCAAACCAATCCCCGAAGGACAACACAGCATCACCCCCTACCTGGGCATCAAGGATGCCGCCAAAGCCATCGACTTCTACAAGGCCGCGTTCGGTGCGGTCGAGATGTTTCGCCTCGACGGCCCCGACGGCCGCGTCGGTCATGCAGAGCTGAAGATCGGCGACTCCTCGATCATGCTCGCCGACCCCTGCGACCAGGCCGGCGGGCTGACCAGCAGCCAGTCACTGGGCGGCGCTGCCATTGGCCTGCACCTGTATGTCGAGGATGTCGATGCACGCTATGCCCAGGCCATCAAGGCCGGTGCCACCCAGGTCAGTGCCGTGCAAGACCAGTTCTACGGCGACCGCAGCGGCACCCTGAAAGACCCGTTCGGCAACCTGTGGTTCGTCTCCACCCACAAGGAAGACCTCACGGTGGAAGAAATCCGCGCCCGCGCAGCGAAACTGTTCGCCGGGCAGTAGCCTCGAATGCCCGGCGGGCGAATGGCCGCCAGCCGGGCTTTGCATTAAGGTGGCAGGCACAGGAAGGCTGGCCAGGATTGTCCATGAGAATCATCGAGAAGAACGCCGCGCTGGTGCGCACCCTCACCCCCGCCGAGGACGACCTGCTGCGCGGCTTTGTGCAGGGCAGCCTGGAGGGTCCGCGCCTGCTGCAAGCCAACCAACTGCTGCTCAAGGTCCGCGCCGCCGGGCACTGGCTGGCCTGTGACTGCCTGCCCCAGGCGATGCCGATACTCAACGTCAACCTCAACAGCAACACCGGCACGCTGTTCTTGAAGAACAATCCCGGTACCGCCGAGCATGACCCCGACTGTGTGTTCATCAAGGATGAGCGCGAAGCCGGGCGTGCCGAGGATGTCGACAGCCTGCCCGCCACCTGGCTCCCCCCCGATACGCCACTGCGCCTGATCGGTGAGTTTTCGCGCGCCACCGCCGGCACGGGCCAGGAAGGCAGCGGCGGTGAGAAGCGCGAGCAGCAGCGCCTGTTGTCGCTGCTGTTGACCCTGATCGAGGCCAGTGGCCTGAACGTCTATGCCACCCACCTGAAAAAAGACCTCACCAGCCAGTTCGCCGAACTGCGCAACGTGGCCAGCCGCTACCCGCTGATCGAACGCGTTCCTGCCAGCAACTACCTGGAAACCCGCCTGGACATGAAGCACATGATGATGCTCAAGGCCCGGCTGCGTGACTCCAGCGCCTTTGGCAACCATCGTCGCTACGGGCTGATGCTCGACTGCGTCAATCAGATCAAGACCCGCAAGGTGTACAACGAGCGCAGCGAAGACGGCTTCGACTTCCAGGGCCATCACCTGCTTTGGGGTGGCAGCAAGACCCCGGGTCCGTTGCTGGCCCTGGCGATCTACTCCCCCGCCACCGCCGGCAGCCACTTCTATGAACTGATCCATGTCGCCAGCGTGCCGGTGCTGTCGCGCGGCCAGTTTTTCCCGGTGTATCGCGACGAGGAACGCGAGCCACTGAAGATGCTCGTCTCATTGATCGATTGGATGGCCAGCAAGGGCGTGCGGGTGATCATGCGCCGTCCGGTGATCGGTAGCCAGGGTATGGATACCCTGGTACTGAGTGCCGACCAGGACCGGGTGCTGTCGATTTCACTGACCGAGCAGCCGCTGGGGCCGGAGCCCGAAGGCGAGACATTCAAGCGCTATGCCGACTTCAAGAGCCTGGATACCTTCCGCAAATACGTCGCGGGGTTCTTCATGCGCGGGCGCGAGTAGCGCCGCTGGTCGCCTGCATCGCACCCCGGGCGAGTGTGGCGGCCCAATGTCTGGACAGTTCATGAAAAGGAGTTTGGCCATGACCCGCAGCGCACTTGCCGCCCTGATATTCACCGCCTTGCTCGGCACCCAGGCTTTTGCCGGCAGTACAGGCCCCACCAACCCCAACCCCGACACTGCTCCGGCGACACCGGCGCTGCCGGGGGTCAACACGGGCACCAATCCCACCGATACCCCGCTGCCCAACGGCACCGACCCTCGAACCCAAGGCAATGACAACGGCCGACAGGGCGGTGTCGAGACCGATGGCACCCGGCGTGAGCCCCGCGATGGAACGGGGTCGGAGAATGGCGATCACGGCAGGGAGGGTGGAACCGGGACAGGCAGCTACTAGGCAGTACGACCGCTACGTGGCCGATCGCAGGCTGTCGCCAGCGGCTACACAGGGTTAGGACCGCGCCTACCACTGCCGCTTGTCTGGCCGCGTCAACCCCAGTTTCTCGATACGGTAACGCAGCATATCCCGGCTCAACCCCAGCAACCGCGCCGACTTGGTGACGTTCCAGTCGGTACGGTCGAGCATCTTGCGGACCATGTCGCGTTCCACCTCCGGCAAACTGGTGGTGCCCGGAATTTCCGCACTGCCTTGCAGCTCATGGGCATGCGCAGGCACCATCGGCACGTCCAGCGGTTCGTCCACCAGGCTCATGCAGACATTGAGTTGATGCGGGGCAATTTCCTCGTCCGGTGCAAGCAGCACGGTCTGCTCGAGCATGTTGCGCAGCTCACGCACGTTGCCCGGCCAGCTGTAGTTGAGCATCAACTCTTCGGCCTCGGGGCTGAAGTACAGGTGGGTCTTGCCATAGCGCTTGCCATGCAGGGCCAGAAAATGCCGGGCCAACAGCAGAATGTCTTCGCCTCGGGCATACAGCCTGGGCACTTTGATCGAGATGATGCGCAGCCGGAAGAACAGGTCGCGACGGAATTTGCCCTGCTGCACCATCTGCTCAAGGTTGCAGTTGGTCGCGCTGATGATGCGCAAGTCGACCTTGCGTTCCTTGACTGCACCGATACGGCGGATGGTGCGGTCTTCCAGCAGTTTCAGTAGCTTGGCCTGCAATACCAGGTCCATTTCGCCAATTTCATCCAGAAACAGGGTGCCGCCATCAGCCGCTTCGACCAGGCCAACCCGGCGGTCCTTGGCATCGGTGAAGGCGCCTTTTTCATGGCCGAACAGTTCCGCCTCCAGCAGGTTGGCCGGGATCGAGGCGCAGTTGAACTCGATGAACGGCCCCTTGCTGCGCACGCCGTCAAAATGCAGGGCACGGGCTACCAGTTCCTTTCCGGTACCGGTTTCGCCTTCAACCAACACCGGCGGCAGGTCGCCGCTGGCCATGCGCCGCTCGGCGTCGAGCAATTGCCTGAGGGTGTGCTTGAGCCCGAGCATGGCCGGCGATTCGCCGATCAAGGACTGGCCGCCGGACTTCTGCGCCTCGCGCTCCTGGTAGAACGACAAGGTGCGTTCCATGCGCTCCGCCGCCAGAGCCTTGTCGAGCATCAACTTGAGCTCGGCCAGCACCACCGGTTTGGTCAGGTAGTGGAAAGCGCCCTCTTTCATCGCCAGCACGGCATCCTCGACGTTGCCGTAGCCGGTCATCATGATCACCTTGAGCTCGGGCGCCCGTTCCGCCAGGGCCTTGATCAACTCATGGCCGCTCATGCCAGGCAGCGAGTTGTCGGTCAGGACCGCATCAGGCTGGCACTGCTGCAACTGGTCCAGCGCCTGTTCGGCACTGTGGCAAACGGTGACTTCAAAGCCTTTACGTTCCAGATAGGTCTGGATGTTCTCAGCGAGGATTTCATCATCCTCCACTACCAGGATGCTGTGCTCCATGGTCCCCTCCCGACGCAACATTAAAGATCAGGCATACACGGGTTCCCTCCTCCTCGCGGCTGCTCAAGGTGATTGAGCCGCCAAATCGTTCCATGATGCGCTTGACCAGCACCAAGCCGACCCCTAGGCCGCCCTGCTTGGTGGTAAAAAACGGTTTGAAGACCATGCGCTCCTGTTGCTCGCTCATGCCCTTGCCGGTATCACTCAAGGTTAGCTGGACCTTGCGTTCACCGGTGATTTCAAGCACCTCCAGGCTCAACTGCCCACCGCCGGGCATGGCCTCCAGGGCATTGGAAAACAAGCTGTTGAGGATTTGTGTGAGCAATACCGGCTGGCTCACCACCTGAGCCGAGGGCGGCAAGCTGACCTGCAGTAGCACCTGGTTGCGCTCGATCTGCTGGGCGAAGGCATTGCAGGTGTCTTCGACGGCAGCCACCAGGTCGACTGCTTCGGCATCATCCTTCAAGGGCCGCAACGACACCAGCAGCTCGCGCACCCAGCGTGACATACGGTCGACCTGGCTGATGATGTCGCCGATATTCTTCTGCGAGCGGTCGCTGGCAATCTCCTGAGCAAGCTCGGCGCTGGAGCGGATCGTGGCCAGGGGGTTGCGCAGGCTGTGGGCCACGGCCGAGGACATTTCGCCCAGGGCGACGAAGGTTTCGCTGGCCACCAGTTGCCGTTGCTGGGTCTGCAACAGGCTCGCGGCGCGGCGTACGATCCAGAACAGGCCGAAGTAGATCAGCGCACCGCCCAGCAGGGTCGAGGTCCAGATCAGCACATAGCCACGCTGGATGCGCCGCACCAGGTCCTGGGGCTCCTTGTACACCTCCACCATCGACAGCACCTTGGTGCCACTGTCGTCGAACATGGGGATGTAGTTCTCGATGAACAGGTACTCGGGTTCACGCAGAAACTTCTGTTCTTCGCGGTCCTCATTGGCCTTGTGGTAGCTGGCGGACACCGGCACCTGTGAATTGAACGACTCGTCGAGGTCATGATCGGCGTCGATCTTCTTGCCGATCAGCTGCGGGTTGGTGGACCAGACGATGGTCCGGTCCAGGGCATAGACATTGCTAAGCAAAGTGTCGGGCAGGTGCTCGACATGGTCGAGAAACTCGTTGCGGGTGGCCGCTGCCAGGCCGGCACTGACGTGGGCATGCTGGCCATCCAGGCGTGGGTCGAGCAACTCGGCCATGGTGGTGCCCGGTGGAAGGCGTGAGTGACGCACTTCGGCCTTGGCCATGGCCTGGATGAACTGGGCGGTGAGCATGGCATCGCGCTCGACGCTGTCGTTGACCACGAAGCGCGTCGAGACATAGCCGAGGCCGATCGCCACAGTGGCGATGATCAACAGGCTGACCACGGAAAACCAGCGCAGCAGGTTGAACTCGCGCAAATTGCGGTTGGGAATGGATTGCGTGTCGCGGCCCTCATCGGCCAGTTTCTTGTTCAGCACCTGCATCGGGTTTTCCTGGCGGGCTGCATTTTCTTAGAACTTATAGCGCAGTCAGGTTCCAGCGTTTTACATCAATTCTTATGGCCATTCGCCCAGTGATAGTATTTTGCCTTTAGTCGGTCTCTACTGCTCCACCACCCGCCGGGCCGTGCCCCCAAAGTAGGGGAATCCTCGCGGTGTCATTCTTTGGCAGGCCGTTCGTGAACCACACGGAAGGTCAATTGTACGCAGGTGCCCTCGCCCTCGCTGCTGGTCAGGCGCACAGCGCCACCAAAGCGCTCCATGATCCGCTTGACCAGCACCAGGCCCACACCCAGCCCGCCTTGCTTGGTGGTGAAAAAGGGCTTCATGGCCATGCGCAACTGCTCCTCGGCCATGCCCTTGCCACTGTCACACACGCGCAGGATCAAGGCCTTGCGGCTGCAACTGACCTGCTCGATACGCAAGGTGCCGCCTTCAGCCATTGCCTCCAGCGCGTTGGCGATCAGGCTGTTGAAGATCTGCCCCAGCAGCACCGCCTGGCTGAGCACCTGCACACCCCCCAGCGCGTCTACCTTGACCTCGATGCCCTGGCGCTTGACCGGCAGGGCGAAGGCCTGAAGGCTGTCTTGCAGTACCCGCTCAAGCTCCACCGGCGCGGGCTCATCGTTGAGTGGGCGCAAGGACTGCAGCAATTGGCGTACCCAGTGCGACATGCGATCGACCTGGCTGATGATGTCGCCGATGTTCTTCTGGGCCGGGCCTTCCTCGAACTCCTGGGCCAGTTCGGCACTGGAGCGAATACTCGCCAGCGGGTTGCGCAGGCTGTGGGCAACGGCCGAGGACATCTCGCCCAGCGCCACGTAGGTCTCGTTATTGATCAAGCGTTTTTGCTGCACCGCCAGTTGACGATTGGCGCGATACATCAGCCAGTAAAGCCCGCCGTAGACCAGCGTCGCGCCCACCGCGACCGCCAGCCAGATCAACAGCAGGCCTCGCTCGATACGCAGGATCAGGTCGCGAGGCTCCTTGTAGATTTCCACCATGGCAGTGACGTTTTCGCCCTCGGCATCGAACAGCGGGATGTAGTTCTCGATGAACAGCTGCTCGGGCGGGGTAATGAACTTCTGCTCGCTGCGCGCCTGGTCCACGTCGTGATAACTGGCCGAGACCCGCACCTTGTTTTCGAAGGCCGTCTCCAGGTCGTCATCGGACTCGATCATCTTGCCCACCAGCGCCGGGTTGCTCGACCAGATCACCATGCGATCCGGCGCATAGATGTTGGCCAGGAGCATATCGGGCAGGTTGGCCACATGATCGAGAAACTCGCCCCGGGCGCTGCGCCGGGCCTGGGGATCGACATCGGGAAAGCTCTGGTCCAGGCGCGGGTCGAGCAATTCGCCCATGGTGCGCACATTGGGGATGGACACATGGCGCACCTCGGCCAAGGCGATTGCCTGGATGAACTGCGCCGTCAGCAGCGCATCGCGCTCGACGCTCTCGTTGATCACGAAGCGGCTGGAGATCAGCCCCAGGCCCACTGCCACCGAAAGGATGATCGCCAGGCTGACGAAGGCATACCAACGCAGCAGGTTGAAGGGCCGCGTGCCAGTGCCTGCGGGGTGGTTGGCTTCTTGCAGGGGCGGCGAATCCAGGCGTGATTGCAAGTCCATCGCGAACTCCGGCAGATGCGTTCTAAGGTTATAGCCCAGTTCCCGTCATTACCCCGCGCTGTTCCCCCAATCGCCCCCAACCCTGGGTCATCGGCCCCGGCGCTGCAGCGTCGAAAACGCCTTCGAATGCCCCGCAGGCCTTGCGCCAGGCGTGTTTGACAATTCTGGTACGGAAGTTGCCGAGCTTCGTGCAGACGACCCAAGTCCTATGGGCCCGATTGCAAGAGGGAAGACTCATGCACCGTCCAACGCCCCACCCGCTGGCTTTGCTGATCATGGCAAGCCTGATCCAGGCACCCGCCCAGGCCGCGCTGTATGAAGTAGACCCCGGGCCCTACCTCCCCGCAACCGGCGGTTTCGCCGCCTGGTATCAGGACACCCACGGTCGAGTTCTCGACCTGTGCCTGACCAAGGCCGTCAGTTCACGGGTTGGCGGCGCCCCCGGCGCCCCATCGTACATGTGTGTGCTCAACCCGGCACCCGGGGTGTTCGATGACACCCAGCCGATCAGCTTTCCCACCAACTACCCCGATGAAACCTTCTGGTTCACCGCCGATGCCGCGATTGTCGATGCTGCCCGCGGCATAGACCTGAGCTACGGCACCGCTATCGAAGCGGCGTTTGCCGCCGAGGAAGTAAAAGAAGGCGAGCAAGTCAGCTTCGCCCGGGTCCGTATCCGCGTCGATGTACCGACCGCAGGTACCTACATCGTCACCCACCCGTATGGCGTCGAAGTCTTCGACGTACCGGCAGCGGGACGCCGGGCGATCAACATGACTCGCGACATTGGCATCGGCTCGCCGAAAACCTATACCGGTGCTCTCAAGGGCGATGTCGGTCCGTTCCTGCGTGGCGTCGGTGGCCCTTACACCGAGACCAACCCGGCCACTGGTGCCAGCGAGCGCTTCATTGGCGACCCGAACCTGGAGGAAGCCGTCACCGGCAGCCCGTTCAACACCAACTTCGTGCGCATTGAAGGGCCCAACGGCATCGACTTGCGCACCGAGCTGTTTTCGGTATCCGGCAAACTGTCGGAGGTGATTCGACCCACCCCGGTCATCGCCCAGCGCAGCACCTACTCGCGCCACAGTGAAAACGGCGATCTGCGCGCCCAGCAGGATGTCTTCGTGCTAGCCCCACCACCTCCCGGTACCGCCACGCTGATCAGCCAGACCCCGAACCTGACGCTCACCGAAGCCAACAGCACCGGTGCCTGGTACGGCCAGTCCGCCTTGAACCCTGCCCTGCCGCTGAACCTGCAAGTGACCGCCGACAACCAACTGGCGATCCCCAGCAGCACTCCCACCACCCTGACGATGCCGCTGACTGACCTTGTAGTGATCCAGCGCGCCGAGTTCAGCCTGAACGGCGGGCAATTGACCCTGGTCGCCTCGACCAGTGATGAAACCAGCCCGCCAGTGCTCACCGCCACCACTGGCAATGGCGCCCCGATCGGCACCTTGAGCGGCAATGGCGCGGTCAAGACCCTTACCACCGGGCTTTCGCCTCTCCCGCCAGCCAGGGTCACGGTGACCAGCGGCAATGGCGGTAGCGACAGCGAAGAAGTGGTGCTCGTGCCATGAACATCATCTCGCCACGTCCCGTAGCAGGAGGCACCATGAACAACTGGCCACGCCTGGCGCTCTGCGCAGCCGGGCTTTCCCTCTCGCTGGCCGGCACTGCCTGGGCCGGCCTCAAGGCGGTCGATCCCGGCCCCTACACCCTGGCCACCGGGCGTTACCCGATGTGGTACCAGGACCACGACAACCTGTCGCTGGAGCTCTGCCAATCCAGGGCCGCGAGCTCTCGCTTGCCGGTCTCGGTGCCACCAAACTACATGTGTACGTTGCTACCGGAACCCGGCGTGTACGACGATAACCTGCCCCTGGTGTTCCCGGACAACTGGCCGCCAGAGATGTTCTGGTTCCTGGCTGAAACCGAGATCCCTGCGGTAGGCAACAGTGGCTATGAGCTGGATGTCTACGTCGCCGGTATCGAGGCGGCATTCGCCAGCGAAAACCCGATTGATGGCGACCAGCAGAGCTTTGCCCGGATCCGCCTGCGGGTCTCGGTGCCCGTGGCCGGCACCTACGTGATCACCCACCCCTACGGCAAGGAAACGGTCAATGTCACCACCCCGGGCCGGCGGGCAATCAACATCACCCGGGATATCGGCATCGGCGCACCGGGCGACTTCAGCGGCGTGCTCAACGGCGCCGTCGGACCGTTCCTGCGCGGCGTCGGTGGTCCTTATACCGAGATCAACCCCGACACCGGCGCGACTGAAACCTACATTGGCGACCCGAACCTGACCGAGCGGATCACCGGTAGCCCGTTCAACACCAACTTTGTGAGTATCGAGGGCCCGCCCGGCATCATTCGGACCGAACTGTTCACGGTTTCCGGCAAAGTGCTCGATCCTCGCGCGCAGGTGGCGGCGGAGCTGGAGCGTGCCAGCTACCATCGCAATGCCGCGGGCACCCGTGTCGAGATATTCGCCAAGGCACCCAACAACGCCACCCTGTGCTTCCGCCAGACCCTGGCGCTGGTACCCGGCACCCCGCCTTCGCCATGCCAGTTCAACCTGCTGAGCGACCACAACGGGCTGTTCTTCGCCGATCACCTGAGCAGCGCAGCACCACCACCTGTGATCGTCGTCACGGCCACCGACCCTACCGGCGCCAAGCGCCCTACGGCTTTGTCGAGAAAGCTCGCCGACGTGGTCAAGGTGCAGACTGCCCGCTATGACTGGGCCAATAAGCGCCTGCGGATCGAGGCCAGTTCCAGCGACGAAGTACAGGTCCCCGACCTGGTTGCCCAGGGCTACGGTCGCCTGTCCAAGTCCGGCACGCTGCAGACCCTCACCGTCAATGACGTGGCCCAGCCGCCTTCGCACGTGACGATCAAGTCCGCCGCCGGTGGCAGTGACACCGAACCCGTGGTGATCGTCGGCAATGCACCGGTGGAAGCCGACAACCAGGCGCCACTGGCACAAGCCGACATCGGCAGCACGACCTTCGGTGTTCCGCTGACTCTGACTCTGCTGGCCAACGACAGCGATCCGGACGGCGACGTGCCGCTGACCATCAGCGACCTCACTCAACCGGCCAGTGACCAAGGCACTGTCGCTTTGAGTGGCAGCACTGCAGTGATCTATACCCCACCGGCGGTAGTCAATGCGCCCATGGTTGCCACCTTCACCTACCGTGCCCAGGACAAAAAAGGGCTGAAGTCCGAAGTAACCACGGTGACCGTCAACGTCGCCCCCAACCAGGCGCCAACAGCCGTCAACGACACGGCTGCCACCCTGGGTGTGACGCTGCCGATCAACGTGCTGCTCAACGACACCGATCCGGAAGGCAACGGGCCACTGACCGTCGCCAGCGTGAGCCAGCCGGCCGGTGGACGCGGCAGTGTGAGCACCGATGGCAACCTGGTCACCTACACCCCACCGGCCACCATCACGGCAGCCTTCACGACCACCTTCACCTACGTCGCCCGGGACAGCCTCGGCGCCCTGTCGGCACCGGCCACCGTCACCGTGCAGGTCTCGCCACGGCCAGCAGCGGAAACTTTCGCCGTAACCGCCGCGACCGTCACCGCGCGTTCCAACAACCGCTTCAACTGGGACCTCTCCGGCACTTCCTCGGTGACGACCGGCAACACCATCACCGTGCAGGTCACCACCCCGACCGGGCTGGTCACCCTGGGCAGTACCACCGTGCCGCTGACCGGGCGCTGGCGGTTGACGGTGAGCAACAGCACCACGGTGGTTCCGACCGCAGCACCGACGGCGACCATCCGCAGTAGCCAGGGCACCGTTCGTACCGTGCCGGTCACCGTGCAGTAACCCGCGGCAACAGGAGATACGACCATGGCGCGCCTGACCACCCTGCTGATGTGCCTGACCTTGATCGGTCAGGCCGCCCTGGCCGATGACCTGATGGACAACGCCGACCTCGCCGTTGGCGGTGATCTGGGCGAACCGCTGTCGATGCAGCCACTGCCCGCTGGGCAGCAGGCACTAATAGACCAGAACGGCCAGTCCAACCGCGCCGCCATCGGCCAGGACGGTCAGGCCCTTCTGGGCCGCATCGTCCAGTCCGGCGGGGCACAGGAGGCGTACATCCTGCAGCAAGGCAGTGACCTGATGGCAACCATTACCCAGCAAGGTTACGGCAACGACGCTTCGATCACCCAGAGCGGCAGTAACAACCGCGCCCAAATCGAGCAATACGGAAATAGCAACAGTGCCAGCATCGTCCAGGCCGGTACGGGGCTCTCAAGCTCCGTGATCCAGGCCGGTAGCGGGCAGCACGTGCAAGTCAATCAATACCGTTAAACCTGGAGGCAACACCATGTTCAAGCTCGCTCCCCTAAGCGCCGCCATTGTTCTGGCCCTTGCCGGCCAGGTCATGGCTGACAACAGCCAGTCTACCCAGAACCAGACCGGTACCGAAAACATCGCCGAGGTCAAACAGACAGCGGCGGCCATGAGCACAACCACCCAGAACCAGATAGGCCTGGGCAACAACCACATGACGGTGCAGGAAGGAGGCAACAGCAGCATCAACCAAAGCACCGTGGGCGACTACAACGCAGGCTATGCCGAGCAACTGTTCGAGTTTGGCAGCCAGATCAATCAGCAGTCGGCCGGGGCGTTGAACAACACCCATGCCAGCCAGTCCCTGGGCACCGAGAACCAGGCCCTGCAGACCCAGGAAGGCAACGGCAACTTCTCGTTCGTCTACCAGGACACCCAGACCAGCAGCCAGGCCACCACGCTGCAATACGGCAACGACAACCGTGCCTTCGCCGAGCAACTGAACCCCACCATGGTCACCAGCGGCATCAACAGTGCGCTGGTCATCCAGAACGGCACCAACAACTACGCCGCCGCCGAACACATCACCCACAACAGCGGTCAGGTCGGCATCTACCAGACCGGCGACGACAACTGGGCCTATGGCGACCAGCGCGAAGGCCAGGGGGGCACCGTGGCTATCACCCAGATCGGCACGGCCAACTCCACGGAAGTCTGGCAGGACACCCAGGCCAACAGCCAGGCGACCGTCACTCAGATCGGCCAGACCAACGAAGGCGTGATGGACCAAAGCTTTGGTGACAACAACGTGGCCAGCATCTTTCAGGTTGGCGATCTGAACGCCATCTATGCCGACCAGTTTGAATCGATGGGATCGCTTGCAACCCTGGTGCAGTCCGGTAGCGGCAACGTCAGCTACACCTACCAGACCGGCGACAACCATGTGTTGTCGGTGACGTCCTCGGGCACAGGCAACAAGGTGCTGGCCAGCAACTGGAAAGGTGACAAATCCGGTGGCCAGTTCGGCAGCAACCAGCGCGCCGAAATCAACCAGGCCGGCACCGGCAACAGCGCCAACCTGACCCAGAAGGACATGAACCAGTTGGCACGTCTTAACCAGAACGGCACCGGAAACACCGCCGAACTGACCCAGGCCGAGACCAATAACGAGCTGTATTTCGAGCAGAACGGCAGCGACAACCTGTTGATCGCCGATCAGCGCGGCAGCGAAAACTACGCCTCAGGCACCAGCATTGGCGCGAGCAACAACATCAAACTGGACCAGTCCGGCAGCGGCAACCAGAGCTACACCTGGCAGCTGTATGGCGACAACAACAAAGCCACCATCACCCAGACCGATGGCGTCAATGTTGCTTTCGTGACCCAGGGTGGCTCGGGTAACCAGGCCATGGTCGATCAGAGTGGTGCGAGCATGACCGCAACCGTGCAGCAGTTCGGTACCGGCAACCAGGCGACGGTGCTGCAGCAGTAAGTGCTTCACGGGGCAGGCCCGTTCCCACATTGCCCCGCCATGGACAACCGCGCGTTTTCCCGCTTGGCCGCTACCACCGATGGGGGTGATAGCGGTCCTTTTTCTTTGCGCTCCCGCCACAACTCGCAGACCAGAGCCTCGCCTTAATATTTTATTTTTTTCCTGACACCTTTACTTGCGAATGATAATCCATATCATTCTCGACCTTCCGAGAGCCCTGGCCTTTTGCCAGCCCCGCTCACCTTAGGTACCAGGAGAGATCTGACATGGCGTCGCGCTTCACATTCTGCCCCTTGAGTCTTGCCGTGCTGGCAACACTGGGCACTACTTCCCTTACCGCTGCTCCCCTGCCCCTGGATCACGGCGAAGTCCAGGTCCAGCCCACCGACCTGCCGGTCGCTGGCAGCCGCCAGGCCATTGAATTGGAGAACACCCGGGTACTGGGCACGGCCGAGGAGGAACTCAAGCAAGCACCCGGGGTGTCGATCATCACGGCCGAAGACATCAAGAAGCGCCCGCCGGTCAACGACCTGTCCGACATCATTCGCCGCGAACCAGGGGTGAACCTCACCGGCAACAGCAGCAGCGGCGCCCGCGGCAACAACCGCCAGATCGACCTGCGCGGCATGGGCCCGGAAAACACCTTGGTGCTGATCGATGGCAAGCCCTCCACCTCGCGCAATGCCGTGCGCTATGGCTGGAGTGGCGACCGCGACACCCGCGGCGAAACCAACTGGGTACCGGCCGAAGAAGTCGAGCGCATCGAGATCCTGCGCGGCCCGGCGGCGGCGCGCTACGGCTCCGGCGCCATGGGCGGCGTGGTGAACATCATCACCAAGCGCCCGACCCAGGATTATCGTGGTTCGATGACCGTCTACAGCGTGTTCCCCGAAGACGACGCCGAAGGCATGGGCAAGCGGGCCAACTTCAGCCTCAGCGGACCGATCACCGACGACGTGATCTTTCGCGTGTACGGCAGCCTGAACAAGACCGACGCCGACGACATGAAGATCAACAGCGACCACCAGGCCTTCGAGGAGTCGTTGATGGCCGGCCGCGAAGGCGTGCGCAACAAGGACGTCAATGGTCTGGTGAGCTGGAAGATCGACCCGTCCAACACTGTCGACCTCGAGTCCAGCTACAGCCGCCAGGGCAACATCTTTGCCGGCGACACCATGCTCAACGCCGGTGGCGAGTTCGTCGAAAGCCAGGTGGGCAAGGAAACCAACGTGATGCAGCGTTCAAGTTTCGCCGGCACCCATCGCGGTGACTATGACTGGGGCACCAGCACCGCATCGCTCTCCTATGACCTGACCCGCAACGAACGACTCAACGAAGGCCTGGCCGGATGGGGCGAAGGCGCCCCCTCTGACGGCGCCGGTCGCTTCGAGTCGCGCCTTCGCAACACTCGCGCCACTGGCGAGGTCAACCTGCCGCTGAGCGCAGGGTTCGAACAAGTCCTGACCCTGGGTGGCGAATACCTCTACGAGTCGCTCAACGATCCAGGCTCCCTGCGCCCGCAAAGTTATGACCCAGGCAGCGAGCTGTCGGGCTTTGACCGCACCCAGACCAAGAGCACCGCACACAGCTACGCCCTGTACACCGAAGACAACATTGAGGTCGGCAGCAGCACCATCGTTACGCCCGGGTTGCGCTACGATCACCACGAAGACTTTGGCGGTAACTGGAGCCCGAGCCTGAACGCCTCGCACCAGATCACCGAGGCGCTGAGCATCAAGGGCGGTATCGCGCGCGCCTACAAGACCCCGAACATGTACCAGTCCAACCCCAACTACCTGCTCTACAGCCGTGGCGGCGGCTGCAACTCCAGCGAACTCAACAACGGTGGCTGCTACTTGTTGGGCAACGCCGACCTGGACCCGGAAACCAGCGTCAACAAAGAACTGGGCCTGGCCTACGACAAAGGTACCTGGCGCACCAGTGCGACCTACTTCCGCAACGACTACAAGAACAAGATCGAGGCCGGCAACCAGACGTTGTTCCGGCTGCCCAACGGGCGCCGCATCCTGCGCTGGGAAAACACCGACAAGGCGGTGGTAGAGGGTGTGGAAGGCAACCTGTTCATCGCCCTGAGCCCAAGCCTGGATTGGAACACCAACTTCACCTACATGATCGAGTCCGAAGACAAGAAGACCGGTGAACCGCTGAGCATCATTCCCGAGTACACCGTCAACACCACGCTCGACTGGAATGCCACCGAAAAGCTCTCGTTCCAGCTCAACGGCACCTATTACGGCAAGCAAGAGCCGCCCAGCTACAACGCCCGCGCCAACGAGGCCCTGGACAAGCGCGTACAGAAAGAAGTCGACCCCTATGGCCTGGTGGGGATCAGCAGTGGCTATGAATTCAACAAGCACCTGAGCGTGCGGGTGGGCGTGAACAACCTGTTCGACAAGCGCCTGTATCGCGAAGGCAACTCCGATGAGGCTGGCGCACTGACGTACAACGAACCTGGTCGCGCTTACTACGCCTCTTTTACCACCTCATTCTGAGGTCCTACACCAGGCCGGCGCTAAAACGTCGGCCTGCACCCCTAGATTTATCGTTTTAGCATCAATAGTTTGTAGGAATACTCTCAGTTTTCGCCCGTTTTAATCCACGCCAGCACACTTCCTATACTATCGCTCCTTGATTCGACATATCGTGAGTGCCCTTCCGGCTATAACCAGATTTTCCTTCCTGAACGACTCGGGAATTAGCCCCACAGACCCGATTATGGAGTTGCACAATGACCTCGGTGTTGATTGTTGAGGATCATGCGATAGTTCGCTATGCGTTGATTACCTTGCTCGAACGCGATCGCCATCAGATCGTCGGTGAAACCGCCGATGGCTCCAACGCCGTAGCGTTGGCGCGCAAGCATTGCCCAGAAGTAGTGATACTTGACCTTGGCCTGAAAAAAATGGACGGCCTGAGCGTGCTCAGAAGTTTACGCACCCTCGCCCCGCCACCCCGGGTGCTGGTGCTCACCGCCCAGCCCCCTGACCTGTTTGCGCGACGCTGCCTGGATGCCGGTGCCTCGGCGTTCGTGTCCAAGGACAACGACCTGACGGCAGTCACCTTCGCCATGGACGCGATACTCAAGGGCTATTCACTGTTCCCTGACCTGTCGAACTTTCGCAGCCCGCTCAAGAGCGAAGCGGAACGCCTGGCCAAACTGTCTGACCAGGAGTTGAACGTTCTGCGGCTATTGGCGCGGGGAGAGTCGAACAACGAGATTGCCGAGCGCATGCTCCTGAGCGCGAAGACCATCAGCACCTACAAGACCCGGATCATGGAGAAGCTGGAAGTCAGCTCGCTGGTAGCCTTGTTCGAATTGTCCAGGCGCAACGCGCTCTGAATCGCCCATGCACCTGCTGACTGTATTGCTGCTCGGCAGTTTGCTTGCCTTTTCGCCGTCCCCCTCCCTTGCCTCGAATACTGGCGAACTCCGCCAGTTACTCGCACGCTCGGTCAGCAGCAGCGTTGCGCCGATCCTCTCGCCTGAAGACCGACGCTGGCTGAGCAACAGGCAGCGGTTACGCCTGGGCACGTCATCGCCGGACTACCCCCCCTTCGATATCAATGTCAGTGACAACGAGTATGAGGGGCTGACGGCCGACTTCGCCGGGCTCATCAGCGAGCTCCTGGGTGTTCCCATCGAGGTTCGCCGTTATGCCAGTCGTGACCTGGCCATCGCTGCCCTGCAGGCAGGGCAGATCGACCTGCTGGGCAGTGCCAATGGCTTCGAGGCGGCGCACGCGCAACTGGTGCTCAGCCACCCCTACACCGACGACCAGCCAGTGATCGTGACGGCCGCCGGCAAGCGACTACCTGTCGACGCCCCCCTCAACGGCTTGCGCCTGGCCATGGTCAATCACTATCTGCCCAGCCACACCATCCATGACCTGTATCCCCAGGCCAGGCTGCAATTGTACAACTCGGTGCAGGCAGGCCTTTCAGCCGTCGCTCTGGGGCAGGCCGATGCGTTCCTCGGCGATGCAGTCAGCAGTGACTACCTGATTACCCGCAACTACCTGGGTAGCGTGCAGGTGGATCACTTCATCAAGAACACCCGCGGGGGGTTCGCCCTTGCCATGCCCCGCGATGACACCACCTTGCAACGCCTGGTGAACCTCGCCCTGAGCAGTATCAGCGACAGCGAGCGCTTGAACATCCTGCGTCGCTGGACCAGCGGCAGTGCCAGGGTGCTGCTCGATCGCAGAACACTTGACCTCGATGCCGTCGAGCGCGCCTGGATCGAGCAGCATCCTGTCGTGCGGGTCGCTTTCAACAAATATTTTGCGCCCTTGAGCTTCTATGACGACAACCAGCAATTTCGCGGCATCACTGCCGACGTGCTGGAGCAGGTCGGCCTGCGTACAGGGTTGAAGTTCGACATCCTGCATGTGGACTCGCTGGCAGACCTGGTCGCTCGGGTTGAACACGGCAGCGCAGATATTGCCGCCGCACTTGCGCCCAGCCAGGCACGCAAAGCGGCATTGCGCTTCAGCCGCCCCTACATGGTCAGCCCGCGCGTGCTGGTAACGCGCAACAGTCCTGATGCGATACAGAGCGCTGAGCAACTCAAAGGCAAACGCCTGGCGTTGCTACGTGGGCACCCCCTGAAAACCGAATTGCAGGCCCAGTTCGCTCCCATCACCCTGGTCGAAGTCGACGACCCGTTGACCCTGATGGAATATGTAGTGGCAGGCAAAGTCGACGCCGCCTTGGCGTCACAGCTCAATGCCGCCTACTTCATCAGCCGGATGTTCAAGGGCCACCTGCACATCGCCACAATCCTCAGTGACCAGCCGGGCGCTGCAGCCTTCGCCGTCGCCCACGATGCCACTGTGCTGCACTCGATCCTCAACAAAGCCCTGCTCAGCATCGCGCCGGACGATATGGCCAAGCTGACCGGCCGCTGGCGAACCAATGCACTGATCAGCGACAGCCCCTGGTACAACTACCGCAAGCTGGTGGCGATGATTGTGCTGGGTGCCGGCGTGTTGATCAGCGCTGTGATTATCTGGAACCGCTACCTGCGCAAAGTACTCGAAGCACGCAGTGCAGCCGAACAGGCCTTGCAGCAAGAACTGGGCTTCAGTCGGCAATTGCTTGAACAATTGCGCGTGACCAAGGACCAGGCTGAAGATGCCAACCGGGCAAAAAGCACCTTCCTGGCCACCATGAGTCATGAAATCCGTACGCCCATGAACGCTGTCATTGGTCTACTGGAGCTGGCGATCAAGGAGGCCGAGCACGGGCAGGCGGACCGCGAATCGCTGCAGGTCGCCTATACGTCGGCCAACGGTTTGCTGGAGCTGATTGGCGACGTCCTGGATATCGCGCGCATCGAGGCCGGGCACATGACCCTTGCGCCCCAGGCAACGGATCTGCACGCCTTGGTCAATGGCACCGTTCGCGTATTCGAGGGCATTGCCCGGCTCAAGGGGCTGCACCTTGGCACTGATCTACATAGCGTCGGGCAAACGGTGGCGGTCGATCCCGTGCGTCTCAGGCAGGTCCTTTCCAATCTGCTCAGCAATGCGCTCAAGTTCACTGAGCACGGCAGCGTCACGGTGGGCATGCGACTCGATGAGGACCAACCCGGACACCTGGGTGTCACCTTGTGGGTCGAGGACACCGGTATCGGGATCAACGCCGAAGATCAGCAACGGTTGTTTCACAATTTTTCCCAGGTCGGGCCTCAACCCACTCGACAGGGGGCCGGCCTGGGGCTGGTGATCAGCCGCACCTTGTGCCAACTCATGGGGGGGGACCTGCAGTTGTACAGCAAGGAAGGCCAGGGCACGCGCATGCAGGTCAGCCTCTTGCTGCCCGTGGCCGAGACCACACAGTGCCCGCTGCCTGAACCCTTGTCGCGCCCCCTCCAGACACCCCGGCAATCGATCCTGGTCGTCGACGACTACCCGGCCAATCTCATGTTGCTGGAACGGCAATTGAGCGTGCTGGGCCATGAAGTCGATCAGGCGCAAGACGGCCAGCAAGCGCTGGCGCTGTGGCAAGCGCAGCCGTTTGATGTGCTTATCACCGACTGCAATATGCCGGTCATGGATGGTCACCAACTGACGCGGCGCATCCGCCTGCTTGAGCAGCAGTTGCAGCGTCCTGCCTGCCTGATCCTCGGGCTGACGGCCAATGCCCAGGCCGAAGAGCGCCAGCGTTGCCTGGACAGCGGCATGAATGACTGCCTGTTCAAACCTATCAGCCTGAACGAACTGCGCCGTCACCTTTATTCGGCTATCGCCCCTCTGCCACCGGCCGCTGCGCAGCTTGACGAGCACGCCAGTGGCTTTGATGTCGACAACCTCAAGTACCTGACCCTGGGTGATCCGGCGCTGGTGGAGCGCCTGCTGAATGAGCTGGCCCAAAGCAACCGTGAAGACCTCAAGGCCCTGCATGCCCTGGGGCCACAGCCTTCACGCCAGGCCATCCGTGCCTTCGCCCACCGGATCAAAGGCGGGGCCAAACTGCTCAAGGCCCGGGGGGTGGTACGCCACAGCGAGGCACTTGAGCAGGCCTGTGTGGGTGGCGCGGCAAACGATCAGCTGTACACGATGCTCGCCACCCTGGAAAAAAGCCTGCTGGCACTGGACACGCAACTGAAACAGGGCATCTCGGCCTGAGCGTCCTCAATGCAGCTGTAAGGTCGAGTTGATCTGACTGATGGCATCGACCACATGTTGCGATCCCTGCTGAATTTCCAGGATCACCTCGCCGGCTTCATTGGCCAGCTCTACTCCCAGGCCTGTCCGGCTCAAGCTGGACTGCATGCTGGCCACCGCAGTCAGCGACAGGTCGTGGTTCTGCCGCACCACTTCGACAATGTCCAGGGTGGCCTTGCTGGTTCGCGCCGCCAGGCTGCGCACTTCGTCGGCGACTACGGCAAAGCCGCGCCCGTGCTCGCCCGCCCGGGCGGCCTCGATGGCGGCATTGAGGGCGAGCAGGTTGGTCTGGTCGGCAATGCCGCGGATCGTCTGGACGATCTGGCCGATCAGCTCCGACTGTTTACTGACGGCATCAATGCTGCGGGCTGCGGCATTGAGGTTCTGGGAGATTTCCTCGATCACTTGTACCGTCTGCCGTACGACCTGCGACCCCTTTCGCGCACAAGCATCATTTTGTACCGACGTGGCATGGGCGGCTTCGGCGGCTGTTTGCTGGGTACTGACCTGGGAGGTGATGTCACTGGCGAACTTGACCACCTTTTGCAGCCGACCACGGGCATCGAAGATCGGATTATAGGAAGCTTCCAGATAGACCATCTGCCCGAGCTTGTTGACTCGTTCGAAGCGATGCGAATGGTATTCGCCACGGTTGAGCGAAGCCCAGAAGGCTTTGTAGGACGCCGACTCGCTTTCGCTCTTGTGGCAGAACAGGCTGTGATGCTGGCCGACGACTTCGTCGTGGCGGTAATGCATGGTATCGAGAAAATTCTGGTTGGCCTTGACCACCCGGCCTTCGGGGGTGAATTCGATCACCGCCATGGAACGGCTTATAGCCTTGATCAGGCTTTCATTCTCATGATCGCGCAGCACCCGCTGCGTGATATCGCAGGCCACCTTGATCACGCTGGTCACCTGCTGGCTCGGCCCTATTACCGGCATGTAGCTGGCTTCCAGCCAGACTTCCTGGCCCTTGCGATTGAGGCGCATGAACGTCCCGCTGACCGCCTCGCCCCGCCCCAGGTCGCGCCAGAGTTTTCGATAGTCCTCGCTGCTGGCGTAGTCCTGCTCGCAGAAAATCCGATGGTGCTTGCCGCAGATCTCTTCAAGGCGGTAGCCCATCGCCTTGCAGAAGTTGTCGTTGGCCTCGAGGATCACCCCGTCAGGGCTGAACTCGATCATCGCCATGGAGCGACTTATAGCGGCCAGTTTGGCGTTGATCCCGGCCATTGCCCGGGTGCATTGCTCGATTTCAGCCAGATCGGACTTACGATGAAAATCAAACATCGGACTACCCTCCACGCTCAGGATGTTGCTGAGCATAGATAAACCTTTGCGCCGTGCAAGCACTCTGACATCACCCTCCCCATCGGGAGTAGGTGGGGGTTTTCAACTGCTTTCGCGCACCACCAGCTCGAAGCCCAGGTCCTGGTTGTGCATGGCCGCGCGCTTGCCGTCGAGCAGCCCCAGCAATGCCTGGGCAGCGCAGCGACCAATGGCGGCGCGTGGGGTACGGATCGAGGTCAGGCGCGGGACCATGTGTGCCGAGGCCGGCAAGTCGTTGAAGCCGACCATCGCCACCTCCTGTGGCACCTTGATCCCCAGGCGCAGTGCCTGGAGAATCGCGCCTTGGGCCAAGTCGTCGTTGCAGAAGAAGATGCCGTCGACATCCGGGTGTTGCGCCAGCAACTGACTGAACAGCTCCCCGCCCAGGCCGATGGATGAAGGTTGCGGCGACAGCACCTGCAGCTCATCGGCGAATCGCCCAGCGGCGACCAGCGCCTGGCGAAAACCTTCGGCCCGCTGCATAACCCGTGGATCCAACTGCGCCGCGATAAAGCCCGGGCGCTGGCAACCGCGCTCAAGCAAATGGCGCGCGGCAGCAGCGCCGGCCTGTTGCTGGGAAAACCCCACCGACATGCCCTGGGCCTCGACACCCAGCTCCATCATGTGAACGCAAGGCACGCCACTGGCGCTGAGCATCTGCTTGGCCGACTCGCTGCGGTCAAAACCGGTGAGCAGCATGCCGCGAGGCTGATAGGCGAGGTAGTTGCGGATCAGGTTCTCTTCTTCGGCGATATCGTAGTGATAGTTACCGATCAGCACTTCCAGGCCACGGGGCCGCATGACCTCGTGGATAGCCTCCAGGGTCTCGATGAACAACTGGTTGGACAACGAGGGAATCAGCACCACGATCGACTCGCTCTGGGCCGAGGCCAGCGCCCGCGCGGCAGGGTTGGCCACATAGCCCAGGGCCGTGGCTGCCTGCTTGACCTTTTCCACCAGCTCCGGGGCAACCGTGCTGACGCCGCGCAAGGCGCGGGAGGCGGTGATCGGGGAAACCCCGGAAAGCCTGGCCACTTCAGCCAGGGTGGGACGACCGGTAGTACGGGAGCCGATGCGGGTCATGGGGAGGTTTTATTTTCGACTTGCAAAGAATAGGGAACGGGCACTAAGGTAGCGCTGTCTCAGATCAACGGCAATGCATAACTGCAGGACGCCTGAAATGAGCACCCAGACTGCTTGTACAAAATCAATAACATCTGGGTGGGAAGCGCCCGTGGCGACTGACGCCTCGACCAAAGATAGCGCTATCTCACTCCGCAGGAGGTACCGATGAACCCACCCCTGTCCGCAATCGTGGTAATGGGCGTAGCTGGCTGCGGCAAGAGCTCCGTCGGTGCCGCCATTGCCGGCCAAAGCGGCGGCCGCCTGATCGAAGGCGATGCCTTCCACCCTGCTGCCAATATCACCAAGATGAGCGCCGGCATTCCCCTGGACGACGACGACCGTGCCGGTTGGTTGATCCGCCTGGGTGAAGAACTGCAGGCCACCCTGAAGGCCGGCGAACGCCCCATCCTCACTTGTTCGGCGCTGAAAAGACGCTACCGCGATGCCCTGCGCCATGCCGTACCAGACCTGGGCTTTGTCTTTCTCGACCTCACGCCTGAAGAAGCCAGCCGCCGGGTGCTTGCCCGCCCCGGTCACTTCATGCCGGCCAGCCTGATCGACAGCCAGTTCGCCGCCCTTGAACGCCCCGACGGCGAAGCCCTGACCCTGCCCCTGGATGCCACCCTGCCGGTAGACCAGCTCGCCATACGGGTAGACCTGTGGCTAAAGCCCTGCGGTGAACCGGTACTGGCGCGAACGGCCTGACCTGGCAGTTTTCCGGCTCACCAAAGATAGCGCTATCTCGCGTCGTAAATGCTGCAAATGCTCCGCCCACAACAATGACAAGACGAGGCACTGAACCATGTTCGGTTTGGCAACTGATACCTACTTGCTGCTCGATGCAGTGGTCACCATCATCGGCCTGGTGCTGCTGATCACACACTTCAAAGTCCACCCTTTTGTCGCCCTGACCCTGGCTGCCGGCTTTCTCGGCCTGACTTCGGGCATGCCGGTGGCCAAGGTGATGAAGTCGTTCCAGGACGGCTTCGGTGGTGTACTGGGATTCGTCGGCATCGTCCTGGCCCTGGGCACCATGCTGGGCAAGCTGATGGCCGACTCCGGTGGTGCCGACCAGATCGCCCAGACGCTGATCCGCGCCTTCGGCAAACAGAAAGTGCATTGGGCCATGATGTTTGCCGCCTTCCTGGTTGGCATTCCGCTGTTCTTCGAGATCGGTTTCGTGCTGTTGATCCCGCTGGTGTTCATCGTCGCTCGGCGCTCGGGTGTGTCGCTGATCAAGATTGGCATCCCGCTGCTGGCCGGTCTGTCGGTCGTGCATGGGCTGGTACCGCCGCATCCGGGACCGCTGCTGGCCATCGGCATCTTCAATGCCGATATCGGCAAGACCATCTTCTATGGCCTAATCGTCGCCCTGCCCACTGCCATCATTGCAGGGCCCCTGTATGGCAACTTCATCTCCCGCTACATTCCCGGTTCGCCCTCGCAGGAACTGATGGACCAGATCGCCCGGGAGTCGGAGCAGAAAAACCTGCCCAGTTTCACCGTGACCCTGATCACCGTGCTGTTGCCGGTGTTCCTGATGCTGCTGAAAACCTTCGCTGACGTGGTGCTGCCAGCCGAGCACATCGTGCGCCAGTGGATGGACCTGATCGGCCACCCGATCACCGCCCTGCTCGCCGCCTTGCTGCTGGCCTTCTATACCTTTGGCGCGGCCAGGGGCTTTTCCCGCCAGCAGATCATGAAACTGCTCGACCAGAGCCTGGCGCCGACCGCTGCTATCGTGCTGATCGTTGGCGCCGGGGGTGGTTTCAAGCAGATGCTGGTGGATACCGGGGTAGGCAATGTCATCGGCCAGATGGCGGTGCATGCACAGATTTCGCCGATCATGCTGGCGTGGCTGGTGGCGGCGGTAATTCGCATTGCCACAGGCTCGGCGACGGTGGCAACCATCACCGGGGCCGGCATCGTGGCACCGGTGATCGGCATGATCCCGGGGGTCAACCGTGAATTGCTGGTGCTGGCAACCGGCGCGGGCTCGTTGATTCTGTCGCACGTCAACGATGCCGGCTTCTGGCTGGTGAAACAGTACTTCAACATGACCGTGGCCGAGACGTTCAAGACCTGGAGCATGATGGAGACCATCCTGTCGGTGGTCGGCATCATCTTCATCATGTTGTTGTCATTGGTGGTTTGAGGCATTTTCGCGGGGCGACGTCTCGACTCGCCCCGCGATGTACTTAAAAGGCCGCCTTGAAAATCGCCTCGATCTCTTCCTGGCTGGCCGGGCGCGGATTGGTCAACCCACAGGCATCCTTCAGCGCGTTGCTGGCCAGCGTCGGCACATCCCCTTCACGCACCCCCAATAGCGCCAGGCCGACCGGAATATCGATAGCCCGCGACAGGCTCTCGATGGCGGCAATCGCCGCGTCACTGCCCTGCTCCGCACTCATGCCGCTGACATCCACCCCCATTGCCTTGGCCACATCACGCAGGCGCGCAGCGCTGACCTTGGCGTTGAAGCGCTGCACATGCGGCAGCAGCACCGCGTTGCACACGCCATGAGGCAAGTCATAGAAGCCGCCGAGTTGGTGCGCCATGGCATGCACATAACCCAACGAGGCATTGTTGAAGGCCATGCCGGCCAGGAACTGGGCATACGCCATGTTCTCGCGCGCCTGCAGATCGCTGCCTTCGGCCACGGCCTGGCGCAGGTTGTCGCTGATCAGCTCAATGGCCTTGATCGCACAGGCATCGGTAATCGGGGTCGCCGCCGTGGACACATACGCCTCGATGGCATGGGTCAGCGCATCCATCCCCGTCGCAGCCGTCAGGCCCTTGGGCATGGCCGCCATCAGCGCCGGGTCGTTCACCGACAACAGCGGCGTGACGTTGCGGTCGACAATGGCCATTTTCACGTGGCGGGCTTCGTCGGTGATGATGCAGAAGCGGGTCATTTCACTGGCCGTACCGGCAGTGGTGTTGATCGCTATCAGCGGCAGTTGCGGTTTGACCGAGCGGTCGACGCCTTCGTAGTCGCTGATGTGCCCGCCATTGGTAGCGCACAGGGCGATGCCCTTGGCGCAGTCATGGGGCGAGCCGCCGCCCAGGGAGATCACGCAATCGCAACGCTCACGTTGCAGTTGTGCCAGGCCCTGTTCGACGTTGGCGATGCTGGGGTTGGGTTTGGCGCCATCGAAAATCGACGAATCGATGTCGCGCACGGCCAACAACTCGGCAATGCGTGTAGCGACACCGGCCTTGGCCAGGCCAGTGTCGGTAACGATCAACGCCTTGCGCAGCCCATAGCCGGCTATGGCGGCCATCGCTTCGTCCAGGCAATCAATGCCCATGATGTTGACGGCGGGGATGAAGAACGTGCTGCTCATGGCGAAACCCTCGTGCAATATTCCATTGCCTTCAGGATCCGCCTGTCTGGCCAGCCCCGTGTTGATCTGGGGCAAGCCTCGTTCAGCCCAGGAACAACCGGTAGGCCGGGTTGTCGGTTTCGTCCCAGTAGCGATAACCCATGTCGTCGAGTGCGTGTGGCAGGCCAGCCTGCTCCTCCTCAGGCACCTCCAGGGCAGCGAACACCCGCGCTTCGGCCGCGCCATGGTTGCGGTAGTGGAACAGGCTGATGTTCCAGCGCTTGCCCAGGCGCTCCAGGAAGCCCAGCAACGCCCCCGGCCGCTCGGGAAACTCAAAGCGCATCACCCGCTCATTGGCACCAGGGCCGGCATGCCCGCCAACGGTATGACGCACGTGCAACTTGGCCAGTTCGTTGTCGGTCAGGTCCAGCACGCTGTAGCCCTGCTCGCGCAGGTTGGCCAGCAACTGTTCACGAGGGTCGTTTAGCGGATGGGTCTGCACGCCGACAAACAGCCGCGCCTCCTTGCCGGGGTAGTAGCGATAGTTGAACTCGGTGATCTGGCGCTTGCCCAGCGCCTGGCAGAAAGCGCGAAAGCTGCCGGGCTGCTCGGGGATCGTCACGGCGATGATCGCTTCGCGCTGTTCGCCCAGCTCGGCGCGCTCGGCCACATGGCGCAAGCGGTCGAAGTTGACGTTGGCGCCAGAATCGATGGCCACCAGGGTCAGGCCGCTGACTTGCTCGCGGGCCACGTACTTCTTGATCCCGGCCACCGCCAGTGCCCCCGACGGCTCGGTGATCGACCGGGTGTCGTCGTAGATATCCTTGATCGCCGCACACAGTTCATCGTTGCTGACCGTGATCACTTCATCCACGTAGTGGCGGCACAGCTCGAAGCAATGGGCGCCAATCTGCGCCACCGCCACGCCTTCGGCAAAGCTGCCGACCTGCGGCAGCACTACTCGCTCGCCTGCTGCCATGGCTGCTTGCAGGCAGTTGGAATCCTGGGGCTCGACGCCGATCACCTTGACCTGCGGGCGCAAGTACTTGACGTAGGCGGCGATGCCAGCGATCAACCCGCCGCCGCCCACCGGCACGAAGATCGCATCCAGTGCGCCGGGCTGCTGGCGCAGGATCTCCATGGCCACCGTACCTTGACCGGCAATCACGTCCGGGTCGTCGAACGGTGGGACGAAGGTCGCGCCTTCACTGTCGGCAAGTTTCAGAGCATGGGCCAGCGCATGAGGAAAACTGTCGCCGTGCAGCACCACCTCACCACCGCGCGATCGCACGCCGTTCACTTTCAATTCCGGGGTGGTGGTTGGCATCACGATGGTTGCGCGCATGCCCAGCTCACGGGCAGCGAGGGCTACGCCCTGAGCGTGATTGCCGGCTGAAGCTGTGACAACCCCGCGCTCGCGCTGGACCGGGCTCAGGCGGCTGAGGCGGTTGTAGGCCCCGCGGATCTTGAAGGAGAACGTCGGCTGCAAGTCTTCACGCTTGAGCAGCACCTGGTTGCCCAGGGCCAGTGACAACGCCGGTGCAGGCTGCAATGGCGTCTCGATCGCCAGGTCGTACACCGGTGCAGCAAGAATGCGCCGCACGTAGTCGGACAGCAGGTTCAGCGACGCGGACGGTGTGCGAGGGCTAACGGCAAGGCTGGTCATCGGTGACTCCTGGTTTTTTAAAGTGCCCAGGAGAGAGAGAAAGAACCCGCCTCCAGGGCGGGTTCTGTGCAAGTGCCAGCTAGCCCGCCAAACTGATAATGGCGGTAATAATGCTGTGCTGAGGCGACTGCAGGAATGTATTCATGGCAGGGAAACTAGCCCAGCTGTACAGCCAAAGTCAAGCGGGCTCTCGCGCCGACTCCGGCACATCGAACACTCGGTCGAAGCCCCACTGGAATGCAAAGGCATAGACGAAGAAAAACAGGAACAGCGCAAGGTTGGTCAACAACGCCGCCCACAGGCTGATCTGCAACCAGTACGCAACCACTGGCAACAGGATCAGCACCATCCCGCCCTCAAAGCCCAGTGCATGCACGAATCGCCGCCACAGGGTGCGACGCCGTTGCGCCTGGCGCGCTTCCCAATACTCGAAGATCCAGTTGTAGAACATGTTCCAGCCCAGGGCCACGGCTGAGAGGATCAGCGAGAGCACCGTTGAATGCGCCATGTCCGTATCAAACGCCCAGGACAGCGCCGGCGCCACGCACATTACCGCGATGGCTTCATAGAGAATGGCCTGGACGGCCTTGCGCGCCTTGCCTTGCATGACGGGTTCCCCTCGACAGATGAGGCTCCACCCTAGCTGCGTTGAGGCTCGGGTTCAATTGAGCTAGATTGAGCCTCCCTCAATCAGGTTGAACGTCATGTTCGCCAAACTGCCCCTGACTGCCCTGCGCACCTTTGAAGCGGCGGCCCGCCTGGGTGGTTTCAAGGCCGCGGCCGATGAACTTGCGGTGACACCGGCAGCGGTCTCGCACCAGATCAAACAGTTGGAAACCCACCTGGGCCTGCTACTGTTCCAGCGCCGCGCCCAGCGCGTGGAACTCACCCGCGAAGGCGAGCAGCTGTACCGCCAGGTACACCAGTCCCTGGGCGACCTGCAACAAAGCCTCGCCGCCTTGCTTCCCGCTTGCGACCAGCAGCAACTCACCCTGACCACCACCGCGGCCTTCGCCAGCCTCTGGCTGATCCCGCGCCTGGGTGATTTTCATCGACGTCACAGCGACATCCAGGTCAAAGTGCAAACCAGCAACGCGCTCATTGACCTGCACCGCGACCGCAGCCTGGACCTGGCCCTGCGCGCCGAGTTCAACGCAGACCCGACGCTGTACCGGATGCCGCTGATGCCTGAGCATTTTGCCGTGTACACCCCACCTGGCTGGCAGGAGCCACCCGCCGACCAGCCGCTGGTGCTGATCGAAGCGCCGTGGGTATCGGCAAGCGGTGCAGCCATCGACTGGAGCCGTTGGTGCGAAATGGCGGGCAAACAGGCATGGCTGCAACGTGCCCGTTTCCATCACTACGACGACGAGCACCACGCCTTGCAGGCAGCCGCCGCAGGGCACGGGCCGGTGCTGGCGAGCAATGTGCTGGTGGCTGAAAGCCTGCGGCTTGGGGTGTTGCAGCCGTGGCGCCCGGACATTCAGTTGCCAGCGGCGCAATACAATGCAGTGTGCGTACCGGGTCAGGAGCGCCAGCCAGCAGTGCGTGCTTTTCTGGATTGGCTGTCGGGCCATCGCGGGGCAAAAAAACGCTCTACAACCTGCCTTCCTTGACGCCAGAAAACCGTCCAGGTGATTGGACAACCCCCCATTCTGCTGCTTGTATCTAAGTCCTACAGCACCGAAAGGTCGTACAACTTCGCACAACAGGATGGGACGAGGATCGCGACGATGGCCTACACAGTCATGATGGTTTTTGGCACACGCCCCGAAGCAATCAAGATGGCACCCCTGGCCCAGGTGCTGCGCCAATGGCCAGACGTCGAGCTGAACATCTGCTCCACCGGCCAGCACCGGGAAATGCTCCAGCAGGTGCTCAAGGACTTCGGCCTGAGTGTCGACGAAGACCTGCACGTGATGACCCAGAACCAGACCCTCAATGGCTTGTCGCAGCAATTGCTCGAGCAACTGGACGCCACTTACACCCGTATCAAGCCCGACATCGTCCTGGTCCACGGTGACACCACCACCAGTTTCATCGCCGCCCTCGCCGCCTTCAACCGGCAGATCCCGATCGGCCACGTCGAAGCCGGATTGCGTACTGGCAACCTCAAGGCACCCTGGCCCGAGGAAGCCAACCGGCGCCTGACGGGGGTGATCGCCGACCTGCACTTTCCGCCCACCAACCGTGCCCGCGACAACCTGCTGCGCGAAGGCGTGGTGCTGGAAAACATCGAAGTCACCGGCAATACCGTTATCGACGCGCTGCTGTGGATGCGCGAGTACCTGAACAAGAGCCATTGGCGGCCGGCCCCCGACTCGCCCCTGGCGCAACTGCGCGATGACCAGCGCATGGTGTTGATCACTGGCCATCGGCGGGAGAACTTCGGCCAGGGATTCGAGCGCATCTGCCTGGCCCTGGCAGAACTGGCCTTGCGTTACCCCGACGTGCAGTTCGTCTATCCCGTACACCTCAACCCACAGGTACAGAAAGCCGTGTACGGGTTGCTCTCGCACCAATCGAACATCCTTTTGATCGCCCCCCAGGACTACCAACATTTCGTCTGGCTGATGGACCGCGCCTACCTGATCCTCACCGACTCCGGGGGCGTCCAGGAAGAGGCGCCGGCACTGGGCAAGCCGCTGCTTGTGCTACGCAAAGTCACCGAGCGCCCCTCGGTACTCGAAGGCGGAACGGTGAAGCTGGTGGGCACCCTGACCGAACGAATCGTCAAAGAGACCAGCCTGCTGCTCGATGACGCCGACGTCTACAAACGCATGAGCCGGGTCTTCAGCCCCTACGGTGATGGCCATGCCAGTGAACGCATCGCTGAACGACTGAGCCGCTGGCTCGAGGAAAACGCTCGCGAGCGCGATGACTCATGAGCCTGGCGTTCATCGACTTCCTCACCTATGTACTGTTCGGCCTCAAACTACTGGCGATTGCCCTCGCAACGCTGATGTTCCTGCTCGGCCTGGACGACCTGTTCATTGATGTCGTCTATTGGGGCCGCAAGCTGGTCCGTCGCTTTCGCATCTACGACAAGTACGAGAAGGCCGACGAAAAGCGCCTGTTCGAGGTGCCGGAAAAGCCCCTGGCAATCATGGTCCCGGCCTGGAACGAGGTGGGCGTGGTGGGCGAGATGGCGCGCCTGGCGGCGTCGACCCTCGACTACGAGAACTACCAGATCTTCGTCGGCACCTACCCCAACGACCCGCAAACCCAGGCCGATGTCGATGCCGTGTGCCTGCACTACCCCAACGTTCACAAAGTGGTATGCGCCCGCCCCGGCCCCACCAGCAAGGCTGACTGCCTGAACAACATCATCGATGCCATCCTGCGCTTTCAGAGCGATGCAAAGATCGAGTTCGCAGGTTTCATCCTGCATGACGCTGAAGACGTCATCTCGCCCATGGAACTGCGGCTCTACAACTACCTGCTCCCCAACAAGGACATGATCCAGATTCCGGTGTACCCCTTTGCGCCGGAATGGAAGGGCTTTACCGCCGGCCACTACGTCGATGAGTTCGCCGAGAACCACGGCAAGGACGTGATCGTGCGCGAAGCGCTCACTGGCCAGGTGCCCAGTGCCGGGGTCGGCACCTGCTTCAGCCGCCGGGCAATCAGTGCCCTGCTCGAAGACGGCGACGGCATTGCCTTTGATGTTCAGAGCCTGACCGAAGACTACGACATCGGTTTTCGCCTCAAGCAAAAGGGCATGAAGTGCATCTTCGCCCGCTACTCCATGACCGACCCGCAACTGGCACTGGAACGTGACTGGCACTGGGGCATGAGCCGCGAATTCGCCCAGGTGATTTGCGTGCGCGAGCATTTCCCAAGGGACTGGCAGCACGCAATCCGGCAAAAATCGCGCTGGATCGTTGGCATTGTTTTCCAGGGCACCAGCAACCTGGGTTGGAGCCGCAAGGGCGCACTCAACTATTTCCTTTGGCGCGACCGCCGCGGCTTGATTGCCTACCTGCTGAGCTTTCTCGTCAACCTGCTGTTCCTGGTACTCCTGGCGATGTGGCTGGTCACCGTGGTCGCGCCCGACAGCTGGCGTTTCCAGTCGATCCTGGCCGACAGCCCGACTCTCACCCTGCTGCTTTGGCTCAACGGCCTGATGCTGATCAACCGCCTGTTCCAGCGGGGTTTCTTCGTCACCCGCTACTACGGGATTGTCGAAGGGTTGTTGTCGGCGCCGCGGATGATGTGGAGCAACTTCGTCAACTTCTTCGCCAACCTGCGGGCCTTGCGTCAGGTCATGGAGATGGGTGACTCGCGGCGCGTCGCCTGGGACAAGACCACCCACGAGTTTCCGGCCCTCACTACCCCCATGCGCACGCCCCTGGGCCAGCGTTTGATCGACAAGGGCCTGATTACCGAGGAGCAGTTGCAGGCGGCTGTCACCAACCCGGTACGCCGGCGCCTGGGCCGCGAGCTGCTGCTGCGCGGCCTGATCACCAGCGAGCAACTGGTGCAGACCCTGGCCGAACAACTCGACCTGCCCTGGGCGCCGCTCAATCCCTTCAAGATCGACCCCAGGCTGATCGCTCAAATGCCACGCAACCTGGCCGTACACTACGCCGTGCTGCCCGTGGCCGAAGAAGGCCCGACCCTGGTGCTGGCCAGCGAAAGCCCAGTCAGCCAGGTGTCGCTGGGCGTCATCAGCCGGCAGCTCAAACGCCCTGTCAGTTGCCGCCTGGCACCGCAAGGACGGGTGACCCTCGGCCTGCGCTACCACTACCCGAGCCCCTGGCAGCACGAGGAAGTCCGGCACATGATCGCCGTCCTCGAACGCCATCAGGACGATGCCCGACTGCTCGAGCGGGTCTGCCATCACCAGATCAAACTGGGCACCCTGCTGCAGGTGCGCGGCACAGTGCCGGTGACCCTGTTCAACCAGGCCCTGATCGACTTCAACCCCGACACCATGACCCTGGGCGAGCACTTGATCGAACGCGGCATTATCACCGAAGCGGTACTGCAGGACGCGCTCGCCGAACAGGCCCGCGAACAGCGTGAAGCCTTTGAACTGACTCGGGAGGTGGCATGAGCCTGCCTCCGCCACTGAAGGCCGCCTGCCTGCTGTTGTCGCTCCATGCCGTGCATACCCTTGCTGCGCCCCTGAGTGATTTCGAGCGCTTTCGCAGCTACCCCTACATGGAGCGCAGCTACCGTGAGGCAAAGAAAGACAACTGGAAGGAGGTCGAACGCCTGACCCGCCACCTGCTGGAGCGGGTACCCAACAATGATGAGGCCCGCACCCTGCTGATCCAGGCCCTGGCCCACCAGCGCAAATACCGCGACGCCGAACAACTGGCCGAACAAGCCAAAGCCGCCGCCCCTGATGCGCTGCTGGAGTTGCGCCTGACCTGGATCGAACAGGACCCGCCCGCCGCCAGCCAGGTAGAAGGCTGGATCGCCAGCAGTCCACTGAACCAGCGGGTACGCCTGTGGCAGGCCTACAGCCTGAGCCTGGCCAAGTTTGGCGGTGCTGCCAAGGCGCTGGAATGGCTCAACCACCTGCCCGCCAAGGGCGATGACAATATCTTGCGCCTGGCCCGGGCCAACTGGGCCGAACAGTTGCACAACTGGGGCCAGACCATCGACGCCCTCGCGCCGCTGGCTGCCCGCGGCCAGCTACCGGCACAAGACTGGCAACGCCTGGCCAACGCCTATGTGCAGCGCCTCGACGAAGCCCCGCTGCAGCAACTGCTGAAAACCTCACCCTCGGCCGACATTGCCCGCCAGACCCGCCTGGCCATGGCCAACCGCGCCATCGCCATGGGCCACGACCAGCTTGCCCAGCGCTGGCTGCAATCGTTGCCCGAGGCCGATCTTCAGCATCCGCAGCAACGTCAGCAGTTGTGGGAGCTGGCACGCCAGGGCAACGACAGCATCCTCGTGCGGCGCCTGAGCAATGAACTGAACCGGCCGTGCCTGGAGACCGCCGAGTGGCTGTCACGCCATGACCCGGACCTGGCCCGCCAGCAGTTCGGCCAGTGTCGCTCGCAGGACGATCCCAGGACCTGGCTGGTGCTCAACCAGCGCTTGAACGGTGCCGGTGGCGGCGCCCGCTCGGCCCAGCAATGGGAGCGTTACTACCAGCAGACCGGTGACCTGCAAGCCCTTGAGCAGGCCACCTTTCTGCAGCTCAAGGCAGGCCATGCCGCCCACGCACGCCAATTGCTCGAACGCGCCTACGACCTACGCCAGGGCCGTTTGCCGGCGTCGCTGCTGCAGCGCCTGGCGGGGCTTTACAGCCAGGCCGATGCGCCACTGGATGTGCGCCGCATGAGCGGCCTCATCCCACGGGTCAATGCAGCCAACCGGGCGTTGTTGCTGGCCAGGCTGGCGGAGCACGGCGAGTGCGCAGCGGTGCGCCAGGCGGTCCCGGCTACCCCCACCGAAGTCGGGCAGTTCCGCGCGCTGGGTCGTTGCGCAATGCCCGAACGCCCTGGTGAAGCCGTGGTGTATTACCAGGCTGCCGAACGCCTGGGCGACACCGGCAGTCGCCTGCCCCTGGCCTATGCGCTGGAGGCTGCGGGCGACTCGCAAGCCGCACAACCGATCTGGAACAGCCTCAGTGACAGCCAATGGACCGACAATGCCCGCCTAACCGCGGCCCGCAGTGCCCTCAACGCCAACGACCCGGAGCGCGCCAAGGCTTACTGGAACAAGGTCGCGCACCGCAGCGCCGATGACTTTGCCCTGGGCGCCGCGATTGCCCAGCGCCAGGGCGATACCACTTCCGCCCTGGATTACCAACGCCAGGCGCTACAACACAACCCGCGTGCCGACCATTATTACGGCGCCTCGTTGACCGCCCGGCAGGCCGGCGAACTTGAGCAGAGCGATGCCTGGCTGGCCGAAGCCGTGCGCCTTGACCCAGGCAACCCCCGCTACCGCGCCGACTACGGCATGCACCTGGCGGGCTCGGCGGATCCTGCGGTACGCCGCCAGTCGATCCCGCACCTGGAACGCTCCACCCGCGACCTGCCCGAGGATTACCGCCTGGGCGAGACCCTGGCGCTGCGCTATATCGAAGCAGAGAACAGCGCCGCGGCGCGCCAGGAGCTGCGTCGGGTACTGGATATAGAACAGGACCTGGTCGACGAAGGCGACGAGTACGGCAGCCTCGAAGCGCGCAAGTACCGCCAGCGCCGGGCTCACGAAGCCTTGTTGCGGCGTGACAGCATCACCCTGGCCAGCACCTGGTCACCAGCCGGTATCTCGACCAATGACAACTTCCGTGACAACCGCCAGGAGCGCCGCGCCGCCTCGCAGAATGTGCAACTGGCCATGTGGGACCACGCCCTGGGCGCGGAGCCAAGCCGCAATGGCAGTTCCCTGTCGGTGTACGGCCGCGTACTGTTCGGCGGCCAGAGCCGCACCGACTACGCCCAGAGCATGGGTACCGGTGTGGGCCTGCGCTACAAGCCGCTTGGCCAGGCCAACCTGAACCTGTATGCCGAGCTGTACCACCAGCGCCAGATCGATGATGAGCACTACAACGGCCTGACCCTGGGGCAACTGCTCAGCCCGAGCAAGGTCGGCGACAACTGGGGCGACCTGCGTGGCAATGCCGAGTCGAGCAACGACCTGCTACTGCGCGCCACCTCCTCGTTCATGGACCAGGGTGACTGGCGCAACGACTGGCGTATCGATGAAGATGAGTGGAACGAGCGTTCCCTCTACCTGGACGCGGCGTGGTGGACCCGCGCCGGCGACCACCAGTGGCTGTCACGCTACCAGCAGGGCCATACCTGGAAGCTGCGTACGGACTCACCGCAAACCGTCATGCCCTACGGCTTTCTGGAGTTCTCAAGCCAGGACCCGAGCAACGACTGGCGCCAGGACCTGCGCACCGGCGTCGGCCTGCGTTGGCAGTGGTGGTTCGACGATGACCGTTACAACGCCTATCGCGGCACCCTCAAAGTGCGCGCCGAATACCAACAGTCGCTGGGCGGCAACCTGTATGAGCGGGCCAACGGAATGTTGCTTGGCGTGGAGATGAACTTCTGATGCACAGACTGACCGCCTTGCTGTTACTTGCCCTGTGCCTGCATGCCCACGCCGATGAACAGGTGTTCTATCAGCCGCTAAACCGGGACGCGCAACTGACCCAGGAACAGTGGCGCACCTTGTGGAAAGCCACCCGGGCCCAGGGCGGAAAAACCCTCATCGTTCAGTGGACCGCCTACGGCGACAGTGACTTCGGCGGCGCCGGCGGCTGGCTCGCCAACAGCTTGCGCAGCGCCCACGAACAAGGCCTGCAACTGGTGCTGGGGCTGTACATGGACGCCGCCTACTACCAGCGCATCGAGGGCATCGACAGCGCTGGGCTGAGTGCCTACTGGAAAGCCCAGCTGGGACGTTCCCAGGCCCAGCAGCGCAATGTTCGCCAGGGCTGGAAATTACCGGTGACCGGCTGGTACCTGCCCATGGAGCTGGACGACCTGCACTTCCAGGACCCGCTGCGGCGCCAGGCGCTGTCGACCCAGTTGCAAACGTTCGCTCGCCGCCTCGATGCGCCCCTGCACATCAGTGCCTTCAGTGCCGGACACCTGAGCCCTGCGGCCAACGCCCGGTGGCTTGAGGAACTGGCCGGCCTGCAGCTGCAGGTGTGGTGGCAGGACGGTGCCGGCACCGAACGCCTTGCGCCCTTGGTGCGCCAGCAGTACCAGGCGGCGCTGTCCTGCTCCATCGGCATCGTGCATGAAGCTTTTCGTCAGGTCAGCAAGGAAGGCCAGCCGTTCAGGGCGGTGGCCGCCACCCCGCACGCCCAGGCCGGCTGTCACCCCACTGCCGTGTTCTCGCTGCGGTACCGGCCCTGGGCCAAGGGCCTGCTAACCGACCATGGCAACTGAGGCGTATCTGGAACTCACCGTATTATTGGCGATGCAGTTGCTCCCGCCCTGCTCCGCTACCCCCGCGGCAACCTGATCCTGAACTGCGCCCCACCCAGGGCCGACTGGCTCACGGTCAAGGTGCCACCCTGCCCCTCGATTGCCCGTCGGCTGATCGCCAGGCCCAGGCCAAACCCACCGGTGGTGCGATCCCGACTGCGGTCCAGGCGATAGAACGGTTGGAAGATCAACTCACGCTGGTCCGCTGGAATGCCGATGCCGTCATCCTCCACCGTCAGCAGGCAGTGCCCCTCGGCATCCAGGCTCAAGCGCAGCAGCAGTTGGCGGTCGCAGTAACGCATGGCATTGCGCACAAGATTCTGCAGCGCCCGCGCGGTCAAGCGTGGGTCGAGGATAAAGCGCGGCAGGTTGTCGTCGGCGCGCACCTGCCACTCGATGTCGCGGCTATCGAGCTCCTCGGCAAAACTGCCGAGGATACTGTCGACCAGTTCCAGCAACGACACCTCGACCCGTTCACGGGCCTGGTCGGCATTCTGCAAGCGGCTGTACGACAGCAGTTCGAGGACCAGCTCATCCAGTTCGCGCACATGCCCCACCAACTCGAGCAAGCGCTTGCGACAGCTGGGCGGCACTTCGTCGAACAGCAGCACCAGGCCAAAGTCCAGGCGGGTCAGCGGTGTGCGAAGTTCATGGGAAACGGCGTTGAGCAACTCACGCTGCTGGGTCAGCAGGCGCTCGACGTCCTGGGCCATGGTGTCGAACACCTGGGCCAGCTCGCCGATGTTCGAGCGCGCCGGGATCTGCGTACGCTCCGACAACTGCCCCTGACCCAAGCGCCGCGCCGTCTCCTTGAGACGCTCGAGGTCACGCCAGTGCGGCCATACCCACAGCAGCAGACAGCCCAGCAAGGCCGCGCCGATCAGCACCGTGACGCCCCACGACAACAGGTTGATGTCCACCGGGTCAGGCGGGTTGCGCAGCTCCACCGCCCAGGTTGAATCCAGGGGCGCCAGGGCCGAGTTGTAATAGCCCCAGTCGCCCAGGCGCACCACATTCTCCCCTCCACTCAGCCGGGCCCGATCGTCATGGGACAAGCCGATCTGGTCCTGACGACGCAGCTCGATCTGCAGCGGGGCGAAATCTGCCGCCAGTTGTCGCTCGACCTCGGGCCATTGCGCCGGCGACACCTGGCGAAAGCGCTCAACGATCAGCTTCTGCACGCCCTTGGCCTGGTCCAGGTTGTAGGCGATGAAGCGCTCGTGAAAGGCACCGACAATCGCGTCGGGAATCAACAACAATGCCCCGGCATAGGCGGCGATGGTCACCAGGTACAGGCGTACAAGGATTTTCAGCATGGGTCAGGCACCCGATCAGAACTCCCACTCGACACGGCTGAACAAATAGCCCTTGCCCCACACGGTCTTGATCTTGCGGGCTTCGCCAGCACTGTCATCGAACTTGCGGCGCAGCTTGGAAATGGCCACGTCCACCGAGCGGTCAGTGCCGTTGAATTCAATACCGCGCAGTTGCTGCAGGATACGGTCGCGGCTGAGCACCTCACCGGCGTGGCGCGCCAGCACCACCAACAGGTTGTACTCGCCACTGGACAGCTCTACCAGTTGCTCACGCCAGAACACATTGCGCTCGGCCAGGTCGATGCGCAGCCCGCCGACCACGATCAGGTCGGTTTCCAGACGCGGTTCGTTGATGCTGCTGCGGCGCAGCAAGGTACGCACCCGGGCCAGCAGCACCCGTGGTTCGCAGGGTTTGGTGACGTAGTCGTCAGCGCCCATTTCCAGGCCCAGGACCTGGTCGTGGCTGTCGTCGCGGGCGGTGAGCATGAGAATCGGCAGGGCCTGGGACTCGGCGCGCAGCAGGCGGCAGACCTGCAGGCCATCGAGCCCCGGCAGCATCAGGTCGAGGATCACCAGGTCCGGTTTGCTGCGCCGGGCCTCGGCCAGTACGTGGTCGCCCCGGGCAATCACACTGACGCAAAAGTCGTTACGCTGCAGGTAGCTGGCGATCAGTTCGGACAAGGCGCAGTCGTCTTCGACCAGGAGGATGTTGGGCATGGGCAATTTGACAGGCTGGAAAAGTCAGGCAAGGATATAGGACCTTCTGCGCAGCCAGCGCAACCCTTCACACTTTTTCACACTCGGCCTACACAGCTTAACAGTTGGACGTTGGCCTCCTGCCTTAGCATTGCCGGGTCATTTATGGAAGATCCGCATGTTCAGTTCAAGCCCCGTCCGTCTGCGCGCCTTGCTGCCGCTGCTTGCCATTACCCTGTCCCTTGGCGCGTGCTCCGACAGCACCCCGGACGAGGAAAAGGCCCCGCCAAGCGCCGTCACCATCGAAACCGTCCGTGTCCAGCCGCTGGCCATCAGCACCGAACTCAATGGCCGCATCCTTGCTCCCCGTACCGCAGAAGTGCGCGCCCGCGTCGCCGGCGTGGTACTCAAGCGGGTATACCGCGAAGGCAGCGACGTCAAGCAGGGCGATGTGCTGTTCAAGATCGACCCGGCGCCGTTCCAGGCAGACTACGACAGCGCTCGCGCCGTGCTCGCCAAGGCCGAGGCCAACCGCTACCAGGCGCGCTTGCAGGACGAGCGCTACCGAGAGCTGATCACCATCAACGCGGTCAGCCGCCAGGACCACGACAACGCCCGGGCTGCTGTGATGCAGGCCGACGCGGCAGTCGCCGAAGCCAAGGCTGCGGTAGAGCGGGCAAAGCTCAACCTGGGTTATGCCACGGTTACCGCACCGATTTCCGGCCGCATCGGCCGGGCCCTGGTCACCGAAGGTGCGCTGGTAGGTCAGAACGAGACCACGCCGCTGGCGACCATCCAGCAGTTGAACCCGATCCACGCCGATGTGACCCAGTCGACCCGCGAGCTCAACGCCCTGCGCCGTGCCCTGCGCGCTGGCGAGCTGCAGCAGATGGGCCAGGACCAGGCCAAAGTCACCCTGATCCAGGACGACGGCACAGCCTACTCGCTACCGGGCAAGCTGTTGTTCTCCGACATCAGTGTCGACCCGAGCACTGGCCAGATCACCTTGCGCAGCGAGTTCCCCAACCCCGACCTTGACCTGCTGCCAGGCAGTTTCATTCGCGTACGCCTGGACCAGGCTGTGAAGCAGCAAGGTATCAGCGTGCCGCAACGCGCCATTCTGCGCGACAGCGCAGGCCAGCCGCGGGTGTTGCTGGTCGATGCCCAAGAGCGCATCAGCGAACGCCCGGTGGTGCTGGGCAGCGTGCAGAACGATCGCTGGATCGTCAGCGACGGCCTGGCCCCCGGTGACCGCGTAGTGGTCGAAGGCGTACAGCACGTACGCCCAGGCGATCAGGTACGGATCGACAACCCGGCCAAAGACGTTCCATCCATCGCCAAGTCCACCGGCCAGTGAGGGCCTGATTCATGCCGCAGTTTTTCATTGACCGCCCTGTGTTTGCCTGGGTGGTCGCGTTGTTCATCTTGCTCGCCGGCGCCTTGGCAATTCCACAGCTGCCGGTAGCCCAGTACCCGGACGTAGCCCCGCCCCAGGTGGAGATTTACGCGATCTACCCTGGCGCTTCGGCGCAGACCGTCGATGAGAGCGTGGTGAGCTTGATCGAGGAAGAGCTCAACGGTGCTGACAACCTGCTCTACTTCAGCTCGCAAAGCAGCCTGGGCAGCGCCACCATCACCGCCACCTTCGAGCCTGGCACCAACCCGGACCTGGCCCAGGTCGATGTACAGAACCGCCTGAAGGTGGTTGAGTCACGCTTGCCGCGCCCAGTCATCCAGCAAGGCCTGCAAGTGGAGAAGGTCTCTACCGGCTTTCTGTTGATGGTGACCTTGACCGCCGAGGACGGCAGCCTCGATGAAGTGACGTTGAGCGACTTTCTGGCCCGTAACGTGATGAACGAGATCCGCCGCCTCAAGGGCGTCGGCAAGGCCCAGCTGTATGGTTCCGAGCGGGCCATGCGGATCTGGCTCGACTCGCAGAAACTGATCGGTTTCAACCTCACTCCCGACGACGTCAACGAGGCGATTGCCGCCCAGAACGCCCAGGTCGCCCCAGGCAGTATCGGCAACCTGCCCGGCACCGGTACCCAGGAGATCACGGCCAACGTGGTGATCCGTGGGCAGTTGAGCACCGTGCAAGAGTTCTCCGATATTGTCCTGCGCGCCAATCCTGACGGCTCGCGGGTGACCATTGGTGATGTCGCCCGGGTTGAAATCGGCAGCCAGGAGTACCAGTACGGCACCCGCCTGAACGGCAAGCCGACCAGCGCCTTCAGCGTCAAGCTGTCGCCGGGCGCCAACGCCATGGAGACTGCCACTCTGGTGCGCGACAAACTCGCTGAGCTGTCGCGCTACCTGCCGCCGGGCTCCAAGTTCGACATCCCTTACGACACCTCGCCCTTCGTCAAGGTCTCGATCCAGCAAGTGATCACCACCCTGCTCGAAGCCATGGCCCTGGTGTTCGCGGTGATGTTCCTGTTCCTGCAGAACATCCGCTACACCCTGATCCCGACCCTGGTGGTACCGGTGGCCCTGGCCGGCACCTTCGCCGCGATGCTGGCGCTGGGCTTCTCGGTCAACGTCCTGACCCTGTTCGGCATGGTGCTGGCCATCGGCATCCTGGTGGACGACGCCATCGTGGTGGTGGAGAACGTCGAGCGGATCATGAGCGAAGAAGGCCTCTCGCCCCGGGATGCCACCAAAAAGGCCATGGGCCAGATTACCGGCGCCATCGTCGGTATCACCCTGGTACTGGTGGCGGTGTTCCTGCCGATGGCGTTCATGCAAGGCTCGGTGGGCGTGATCTACCAGCAGTTCTCGGTGTCGATGGCGGTGTCGATCCTGTTCTCGGCGTTCCTGGCCCTGAGCTTGACCCCGGCCCTGTGCGCGACCCTGCTCAAGCCGATCGCCAAGGGCGAACACCACGAAAAACGCGGCTTCTTCGGCTGGTTCAATCGCCGCTTCGAAAGCCTGACCAACGGCTACCAGCGCTGGGTGATCCAGGCGCTCAAGCGCAGCGGTCGTTACCTGATGGTGTATGCGGTGCTGTTGGCAGGCCTGGTCTATGGCTTCAGCCAACTGCCCTCCTCGTTCCTGCCCACCGAAGACCAGGGCTACACCATCACCGACATCCAGCTGCCGCCGGGTGCCAGCCGTGCCCGCACGGAACTGGTCGCGGCACAGATCGAGGCGCATAACGCCACGGAGCCGGGTGTGGGCAACACCACTCTGATTCTTGGCTTCAGTTTCTCCGGCGAAGGCCAGAACGCAGCGCTGGGATTCACCACGCTCAAGGATTGGTCCGAGCGCGGTGCCGACGACAGCGCCCAGGCCATTGCCGACCGCGCCAATGCTGCCTTCAGCCAGTTCAAGGATGCCATCGCCTACTCGGTGCTGCCGCCGCCGGTAGACGGCCTGGGTACCTCCAGTGGTTTCGAGTTCCGCTTGCAGGACCGTAGCGGCCTGGGCCATGCCGCCTTGATGGCTGCTCGTGACCAACTGCTGGCCAATGCCGAGAAAAGTCCGATGCTGATCAACGTCCGCGAAAGCGCCCTGGCGGAAAGCCCGCAGGTGCAACTGGAAGTCGATCGCAAGCAGGCCAACGCCCTCGGCGTGTCGTTTGCCGACATCGGCAATGTGCTCAACACCGCAGTGGGCTCCAACTACGTCAACGACTTCCCCAACCAGGGGCGGATGCAGCGGGTGGTGGTGCAGGCCGAAGGTGACCAGCGCAGCCAGGTCGAAGACCTGCTCAAGATGCATGTGCGCAACAGCAGCGGCAAGATGGTGCCGTTGGCAGCGTTTGTCCAGGCCAAGTGGATTACCGGCCCCGTGCAACTGACGCGCTACAACGGCTATCCAGCCGTTGCAGTGTCGGGCGAGCCGGCGCCGGGCTTCAGCTCGGGGCAGGCCATGGAAGAAATCCAGCGCCTGGTCGACCAGTTGCCACCCGGCATGGGCCTGGAGTGGACCGGCCTGTCGCTGCAGGAGCGCTTGTCCGGCGCCCAGGCACCGATGCTCATGGCCTTGTCGTTGCTGGTGGTGTTCCTGTGCCTGGCCGCACTGTACGAGAGCTGGTCGATCCCCACCTCGGTATTGCTGGTGGTACCGCTGGGTGTACTGGGAGCGGTGATTGCCGTGAGCCTGCGGGGGATGCCGAACGATGTGTTCTTCAAGGTAGGCCTGATCACCCTGATCGGCCTGTCGGCGAAGAACGCGATCTTGATCATCGAGTTCGCCAAGAGCCTTGTCGATGAAGGTCATGACCTGATCGATGCCACGGTCCAGGCAGCGCGCCTGCGCTTGCGTCCCATTGTCATGACCTCGCTGGCCTTCATCCTCGGTGTGGTACCGCTGGCCATCGCCACCGGCGCCAGTTCCGCCAGCCAGCAAGCCATCGGCACCGGGGTGATCGGCGGCATGCTCAGCGCAACGCTCGCCGTGGTGTTCGTACCGGTGTTCTTCGTGGTGGTGATGCGCCTGACCGGCAAGCGCCGGACCCGATTGCAGCAACCGCAAGCGGCGACTGACCCGCAGTAATCTGGACAGGCGGCGGCGTGCATGGGAAGGTAATTGGCTGATCTTGCCAGGAACCCTTTCATGACACCCGCCGCCCCTGCCTTCTCCATTCTGTTGCTCGCTGGTGGCCGAGGCCTGCGCATGGGCGGCCAGGACAAAGGCCTGCTGGCCTGGCACGGTACACCGCTGATTGCCCATGTCCAGGCGGTGGTTCGGCCGTTGACCGACGACCTGATCATTTCCTGCAACCGCAACCTTGAACAATACCGGCCCTATGCCGATCAACTGGTCTGCGACCCTGAGGCGGATTTCCCCGGCCCCATGGCCGGGGTATTGGCAGGCCTTGCCGCCGCCCGTCACCCGTGGCTGCTGGTACTGGCGTGCGATGCGCCGCAGATCGACACGGCGCTGGTACTTGAGTTACGGGCAAAGGCCTTTGAACACCAGCAAGCATGCATGGTGCGCCAGGGTGGATACTGGCAACCGATGTTCAGTGTGATACCCAAGGCCCTTGCCGGTGATCTTCAACAGCGCTGGCAGCAGGGTGAGCGCAGCCTGCAACGGGCACTGCTGGCGCATCCGGTGCAAGCGCTGGAGTGTGCCGACGACGATGCGCGGTTGTGCAACTTCAACTCGCCGGAATTTCTGCAGCGCTGACCCGACGCCGCACAGGTGCGTGTAGCCGCTGGCGTCAGCCTGCGATCGGCCGCGCAGCGGCCATGGTTCCCTTACCGTCCGCAACCCGCTCAACGCAAGCGCGAGCGAATCCGGTGACACACGTTCAGCACCTGCTGCACCTCACTCTCGCCAAGGTCGATCTTGCACGCCATGTTGCTGAACACCTTGGCCGCCTCGGCCTTGAGCTCACGGCCCTTGTCAGTGAGCAACAGGTTGCGCCGACGACGGTCGGTCGGGTCAAGGTAGACAGTGATGAAGCCGTTGTCGGCCAGGCGCTTGACGATGGGCGTCAAGGTCCCCAGGTCGAACAGCGTCAGCTCGCTCAGGGCACTGATCGAGACATCATCCTTGCCCCACAACCCGGCCATCACCAGCAGTTGCGGATAGGTAACACCGCGTTTCCTGAGCGGCTCGGCATAGTCGCGTACCATGGCGTTTGCTGTGGAATACAGCGAAAAGCACAGCATTTTGTCGAAGTCGAACGTTGGGTCAAGCATGCACACCTCCTTTGACCTGGCTGTACGCATGCACTGCATCCACCACTACCGCCAGGGCCTGCGGTGGGGTCGAAGGCAATATGTCCTGCCCCAGGTTGAACACGTGCCCGGTCCCCGCACAGGCAGGACCGAAGGCCTGCAGCGTGCGCTGCACTCCCCGGCGGATACAAGCCTCATCGCCCAGTAGCACGGCTGGATCAAGATTGCCCTGCAGGGCCACCGTGTTGCCCACCAGTTGCCGCGCCATGCCCAGGTCGTAGCTGGCATCAAGGCCCAGGCAATCGGCACCGCTCTGGGCCGTCTCCACCAACCACTGGCTGGCTCCGCGGGTATAGAGGATGGACGGCACGCGGTGCCCGTGCTGACTCTTGTGGAGCCGCGCAAGTACTTCACGGGCATAGAACAGCGAAAAGCGTTGGTACATGCCATTGGCCAACGCCCCGGCAAATGGATCAAGCAACATCACGGCCTGGGCTCCGCTTTCGATCTGCGCGTTCAGCGAGGCTGCCACAGCCTGGCTGGTGGTCAACAACAGTCGGTGGAGCAGTTCCGGGCGCCGATAGAGCATCCGCTTGATCAGCTGGAAATCACCCGGTGGCCCACCTTCCACCATGTAGCAGGCCAGGCTCCAGGGGTTGCCGGCAACGCCGATCAACGGCACTTTGCCCTCCAGCGCCCGACGCGACTGCGCCACCGACTGGTAGAGGTATTCCTGGGCCCGGGGATCCGGTACACGCAAGCGCTGAATGGCTTTTTCATCGCGCAACGGATAACGCAACCGTGGTGTCTCGCCATGGACGAAGTACAACCCCAGCCCCATGGCATCGGCCAGGGTAAGGATGTCGGTGGTCACCACTGCCGCATCCAGACTCAGGTACCGAAACGGCTGCAGTGTAGCCTCGGTGGTGTAGTCAGGTTGCTTGAGCAACGACAGGTAGCAACCAGCCTTTGCCCGCAGCAAGCGATACTCGGGCAAAGGATGACCGGCCTGCCCCATCAGCCACACCGGCGTGTGTAGCGTCGGCTGACGCAGCAAGGCCTTGATGAAGGAATTATTGTGCAAGGACGGGTAACTCATGCTGGATTCGCGAGAATCGTTGGAAAGACCGCCTGTCAGAGGCGGCTGGGTACAGCATTGGCCATTTCGCGGCGCAAGGCCGAGATCGTGGCACAGTAGTCGGTCTGGGCAAAAATCGCCGTGCCGGCAACAAACATGTCGGCACCGGCCGCTGCGACCTGGCCGATGGTCTCGAGGTTGACTCCGCCATCAACTTCCAGGCGAATGTCACGACCGCTGTCGTCGATCAGCTTGCGCGCCGCGGCTATCTTGGGCAACACCTGGGGGATGAAACGCTGGCCACCAAATCCGGGGTTGACCGACATCAGCAAGATCAGGTCGAGTCGATCCAGCAGGTAATGAGCGGCGTCCAGGGTACTGGCTGGGTTGAACACCAGGCCCACCTTGCATCCCAGGTCTTTTATCAGCTGCACCGAGCGGTCCAGGTGCTGCGTTGCCTCAGGGTGGATGGAAATATAATCGGCACCGGCCTCGGCAAAGGCCTGAATCAGGCTGTCCACCGGCGACACCATCAGATGTACATCGATCGGCGCGGTAATACCGTAGCGGCGCAAGGCCTTGCAGAACTGCGGCCCCATGGTCAGGTTGGGTACATAGTGGTTGTCCATCACATCGATATGGATGACATCAGCACCGGCGGCCAGCACTTGCTCGACTTCTTCACCCAAACGGGCGAAATCGGCCGCCAGAATCGAAGGTGCAATCCAGAACTCTTTCACGCGCGTACTCCATTACTCATTGACTAATCGTTGCAACAACCCGGACGCCCCCTGCCCCAGTGCAGCGCTGATCTGGGCTATCAACGCAGGCCTGGGTGCATCGAGGTGGAAGTGATGTCCGCCGTCATGCCAGTGCACCCGGGTATTGAGTGGCAAGGCGTGCCTGCGTTGTTCAAATTGGCTGCCTGCAAACAGTCCCTGGCGTCCAAGCAGCAGGTGCAGCGGGCAGGTGATTTGTTGCAAGAACTCACAGGCCTGGCGCTCCGTCAGTGGCAGGAGCTCAGGCAGTACCAGCCGCGGATCATGCCGCCAGCGGTAGCCGTGCCCCAGGTTGATCAGGTCGCGCATCGCCAGCAACCGGGCGCCTTCTGCACTGAGGCTGCCATTGATGCTATTGCGTCGTTCGGTGATAGCCGCTTCCAGGCTGCTGAATCGAGCTTCTTCCGGGCCGCTGAAACCGTGCAGGCGCGTACGTAATGCCAGGCGCAACAACCGTTGGGCCTTGCGCAGGTGCTCGACCGTGCTGCCTTCGGGCACCGCAAAGGGCGCTCCCATCCCATCGATGAATACCATGCTGTCGATAGTGCGATTCATGGCTGCAAGAATCGACGCCACGCCGGTACCCATGGAGTGGCCGAGCACTGAAAAACGCTTCCAGCCCAGGCTTTCGACCAAGGCGTTCATATCGTCGGCGTGCTCCCACAGGTAATAGCCACTATCGGCGCGCCGGTGTTCGGAGCGACCGTGGCCGGCAAGATCCGGGGCCACCACAAAATGGTCATGCAACAGGGGCGCGATACGCTCGAAGGAGGCTGCATTGTCCAGCCAGCCATGCAGGGCAAGTACTGGATGGGCATCTTGATTGCCCCAGGTGCGCAAGGCGAAGTGGTTGCCGTTGACGTCCAGCGATTGATCGCGGCCTCGATTGCCCAGACTCATGGATTGACCTTCCTCAGTGATCGCGCGTTGCGACAGCTCATCCCGCCACCGCCAGCTGTGTGTTGCAAGCCATGCGCTGCAACTGCTGGAGGTCGAACTTGCCATTGGCGGTGCGCGGCAGGCTACTTTCAATGGTGATCGACAGAGGTACCTTGTGAGCTTCGAGGCCCTGCCGGCATCGTTCGAGCACCTGAGCGACCGTCAACTGCGAACCTTGGGCCAGGGTGACGAAGGCCCACAGCCCTTCACCGACCGCTGCATGGTCGACGCCAACCACCGCGGCGGCCTCGATACCGTCGATGGCGTAGAGGTACCCTTCCACTTCACTGGGACTGACTTTCATGCCACGGGACTTGATCATGTGATCCATACGACCACGGAAATACAAGTAACCGTCCTCATCCAGGCTGCAGTAGTCACCGGTGTACAACACGCTTTCGCCCGGATAGCGTCCAGGCTTGAGCTTGAGCGCCGTGGCCGCAGGATTGCGCCAGTAGCCCGCCATCACCGTGGCCCCGCGAATCACCAACTGACCGACCTGATGTGGCTCGTCGATGAGCCGGTCCTCATCGTCCACCAGCCACAGCTCGGTGTTGGGGATGGCAATACCGACACTCCCGGGCTTGCTGTCGATGTCTTCCGGAGGCAGGTAGGTGCAGCGTTTGCATTCGGTCAGACCGTACATGGAGTAGATCTGTGCCTGGGGGAACAGCGCTTTCATCTGCGCGATATGCGGCGCCTTGAGGGCCGCACCGGTATTGGTGACCATGCGCACGTCGGGGAAGATCGCCTCGCGCTTGCGCGCATACTCATGCAACAGCACCAGCATGGTCGGTACGAAGGGGATCACCGTGACCTGGTACTGGCGAATCTTCTTGATCAGGAAGATCGGCCAGGTAAATTCCTTTTCCAGCACCAGCGTGGCACCGGCGCTCATGGCCATGATCATCTGGTACAGCCCGTAGTCGAACGACAGCGGCAACGAGCACAACACATTGTCGGTCTCGTTGTAGCCCAGATAAGTGTGCAGGGAACCGAGTGCTGCCAGCATGTTGCGGTGGGTCAGCATCACGCCCTTGGGCATCCCGGTCGACCCCGAGGTGTAGATGATGGCCGCCAGGTCCAGGTCCAGGTTGCCACTTGGCAGCGGTACGCCTGCCCCCTGGCCCAGCAGGCTTTCAAAGGTTTGAACGTGCGTCGAGCCGGCCTCGCCGTCGAGCAACACGATGAGCTTGAGGTGGCTGAGTCGCGCCGTGTCAGCCCGCAAGCTGGTCAATTTTTCGGAAGTCGTGATCAGCACCGAGGCTTCAGCATCGCGAACGATGTAGTCAAGGCTGTCGGCAAGCGTTTCGAGCCCCACATTGACGACCACACCCCCCGCCTTGAGCACACCCCAGAACGCACAGACCGTTTCTACCCGGTTGCCCAGGCACAGCACCACCCTGTCCTGGCGCTGCAGGCCGTTGACCTGCAAGCCCGCCGCCAGCCTGGCACTGGCCTCGTCGAGCTGGGCATAGGTGTAGGTTTCATCGGCATAGATGATCGCGGCCTTGTCCGGATGCAGTCCGTTGCGTGCTTCCAGTACATCCTGCAGCAGCACTTCAGACGCCTTCATGGTGCACCTCGATAGCCTCCACCGCTCGACGGCCCGTGGGAACCTGTCGGTGAGCGTCGATGTAGCCAGCCAAGCTCGCCACGGTCTTGAAATGCCCTGGGGTGATGGTGTCGGGGTTGACGAAAAATCCTTCGATGTCGTCCTCCAGGCTTACCAACAGTTCCATGGACGTCAGCGAGTCCAGCCCCAGTTCGTCGCGAAGGTGCGAGTCGGCACTGATGGCTACATGCTCCGGAAGGTTCAACACCACCCGCAGGATGTCCGCCAGTTGGCGTTGGGTCGCCGCCTGGGCAATGGGCATCGGCATTACCTTGCTGACGGTGCCGAGCAGTTCATCAAGCGCCACATCGGCATGGCTGTCGCGGATTTCCACGGCGCTTTGCCGGGCTCGAGCCAGAAACAGGCGGTTGTGGCTGACCACTACTTCGGCAGGGTGGCCATGGCTGTGGAACAGCGTCGGCGAGGCCGTGGGCCCATATGCACCCGAGGCCGTCACCGCAAGCAGGTCACCTTCATGCAAGGCCTCCAGCTGGACATCTCGGCCAAGCAGGTCGTCGGGGCTGCAGAGCGGCCCGGAGATATGGTACTCACGCAGCGGTCCGCCGTTGTCACCGGTGGCCTTGACGATCCGGAAGTTGCGCTTGAGAACCTGGCCACTGCCGGCTGCCGCGCCGTGGCAATTGGTACCACCGTCGGTCACAGCGAAGGTCTTGCCGTGGTTTTCCTTGATGTTGTCGACGGTCACCAGCAACGACCCACACTTGCCGGCAACAAAGCGCCCGGACTCCAGAATGATCCGCGTGCGAGGAAACTCATGATGGAAGGCATTGAACAACGGCGCCAGCAACTGCTTGAGCCTCGCCGTGTCGAGTTCCTTTTCGTTTTCGTAGTACTTGATACCAAGGCCGCCGCCAACATCGACCATACGCAGGTCCAGGTTGTAGCGGCGGTTCAGGCTGCGATACAGCTCCAGAATGTACTCGGCGTTGTCGTACACCGACTGCGCATCGAGGATTTTGGTGCCGTTATAGACATGGATGCCTTTGATCCTGATGTTGGGCAACGCCAGGTAGTGGCCGAAGTTGGCCACGGCAGTGTCTTCTTCGATACCGAAATGCGTGGGTCGTCCCCCCATCTTCCATGGAGAGCCCGCGGCGGAAAAATTGGGGTTGATCCGAATGGCGACCGGTGCGTCACAGCCCAGCTCGCCCGCCAGGACAGACAACTTGCGCAGTTCGCTCTCAGACTCGACCACGATGGCGAACACCCCCACTTCCAGCGCCCGACGATGTTCTTCAGGCTTTTTGTAGGGGCCCAGCAGAATGATGTCCTGGGGCGCAACACCAGCTTTCAGGGCAATTTCCAGCTCCGCCAGCGAACAGACCTCGGCATTGCCACCGTAAGAGCGGATCAGTTTGACCAGCGACAGGTTCGGGTTGACCTTCAACGCATAGAAGATGTCCACACACTCGGGCAACGCATCGCGCAACTCGTTGAAACTGCTGCGTAACACGGCTTCATCGTAGAGGTAGGTGGGTGTCCCGAACGTCGCTTTGGCCTGGAGTACCAGGTCCTTGGAAAGCTTCATCTTATGCTCCCTTCTGTTCTTATAGTCTGCCGCCGCAGCGGCGTCGCCCCATTGTGTAAGCGCCTTCGCACAAACTCCGTAGCAGTTTGGCTTCATTGCAAATTGCGTATCGCTGACACGATCCCTCGCTTCGCGCCTAAAACTTTGCGCGCAAAGTTTGTCGAAATTTTGCGTCCGGGGTTACGGTGATGTCAAGGTAATTCCATGTTCGCCGGGCTGCGGCTTAAAGCCACAGTTCGCCCGCCAGCGAACACAGCACAGCGCAATTTCACTGCACCTGGCCCATATCAGTGCGCATGATGACCAATGAATACGGGGTGTTTATCTGATCCGTAGTTCTGCCAGGTTTCTGAGTCTGTTTTGCCTCGGCCCAGCTTCCTACAGTGCGCCTGGGCTCTGCCCCCACGGCAGAGCGAGCCATACAGGAACTGTGGAAAAAAGCCATGAGCACACATCAACAGGCGCAGGCCTACAACTACAAAGTGGTCCGACAATTCGTGGTCATGACGGTGTTTTGGGGCATCGTCGGCATGGCCATGGGGGTCTGGATCGCCTCGCAACTGGTCTGGCCGGAACTGAACCTGGAACTGCCGTGGACCAGCTTCGGCCGCCTGCGCCCGCTGCACACCAGCCTGGTAATCTTCGGATTTGCCGGTAGCGCACAATTTGCCGCCAGCTACTACGCGGTACAGCGTACCTGCCAGGTACGCTTGTTCAGCGACAAGTTGGCCGCCTTCACCTTCTGGGGCTGGCAAGCGACCATCGTGATCATGCTGGTCAGCCTGCCGCTGGGCCTGACCACCACCAAGGAATACGCCGAGATCGAATTCACTGGCGCGGTCTGGATGGCCATTGTCTGGGTGGCCTACGGCGTGGTGTTCTTCGCCACCCTGCTACGCCGCAAGGCCAAGCATATCTATGTCGGCAACTGGTTCTTCGGTGCTTTCATTGTGGTAATCGCCATGCTGCACGTGGTCAATCACCTGTCGATCCCGGTGAGCTGGTTCAAGTCCTACCCGGTCTACTCAGGCGCCACCGACGCCATGGTCCAGTGGTGGTACGGCCATAACGCCGTGGGCTTCTTCCTGACGACGGGCTTTCTGGGGATGATGTATTACTTCGTGCCCAAGCAGGTCGGCCGTCCGGTGTACTCGTATCGCCTGTCGATCGTGCATTTCTGGGCATTGATCACCCTGTATATCTGGGCGGGTCCGCATCATCTGCACTACACCGCCCTGCCGGACTGGGCGCAATCGCTGGGCATGGCGATGTCGTTGATCCTCCTGGCACCGAGCTGGGGCGGCATGATCAACGGCATGATGACCCTTTCCGGGGCCTGGCATAAGCTGCGCGACGACCCGATCCTGCGCTTTCTGGTGCTGTCGCTGGCGTTCTACGGCATGTCGACCTTTGAAGGCCCGATGATGGCCATCAAGACCGTCAACGCGCTGTCCCACTACACCGACTGGACCATTGGCCACGTTCATGCGGGCGCCCTGGGCTGGGTGGCGATGATTACCTTCGGCTCGCTTTACCACATGATCCCGAAAGTGTTCGGCCGCGAGCGCATGTACAGCACCGGCATGATCAACGCGCACTTTTGGCTGGCGACCATCGGCACCGTGCTCTACATCGCCTCGATGTGGGTCAACGGCATCACCCAGGGCCTGATGTGGCGCGCCACCAACGACGACGGCACCCTGACCTACTCATTCGTCGAAGCATTGGTGGCCAGCCACCCCGGCTTCCTGGTGCGCTTTATCGGCGGTGTGTGTTTCCTCGCCGGCATGTTGCTGATGGCCTACAACACCTGGCGCACGGTGCGGGTGGCCGATGAACACCTGGCCTTCCATAACGCGCGCATCGCCTGAGGAGCATCACAATGAACGAGTGGCTGTATGCGCTGTATTGCCTGAGCGGCGTGTTGTTCTTCTACCTGGTCACCAGTGCCTGTCTACGCGGCCATGATCGCGAGGTCGATGATCAGACCAGCCTGATACCCTTTGCCGACGACCCGTTGGTGGCACAACGGGTCGAACGGGCGATTGGCAAGCCAGTACCGGCCGTGAAACCGGACGCGGCATTCAGGGCCTGACCTGATAGTCCGGATGGGTCGCTGGCGGGCATTGCCGGCGATCCATTTGCACGCAGCCAGGCCTACCCAACCGAAAGCGAAATTTCCCACGCCAACTTGAGACCTTCCGGGAACGACTTACTTCGATGCAGCCTATAAGGTTCATGCCCTGTGCCCCCTACAGGACAAGGACTTCCATGCCGCGCCAGTCAGACCTGCGCTTTACCTTCCAGCCCCTGGCCAGCGAGGCACAGTTCGAGGTCATCGACTTCGACCTCGAAGAAGGCCTGTCCCAACCCTTCAGGCTTGCCCTCACGCTCTCCAGCCATGACCCCGACATCGCGTTCGCCGGCCTGCTCGACAACCCCGCGCGCTTCACCCTCTGGCAGGGCGAATACGCCGTGCGCCATGTCCACGGCCTGGTCAGCCGCCTCACCGTCGGCACCAGCGGCTTTCGCCGCACCCGCTACCAGGTGCTGGTCGAGCCCACCCTGGCACGCCTGGCCTTGTGCTCCGACTGGCGCATTTTCCAGGCCCTGAGCGTGCCGCAGATCATCGACAAGGTGCTCGGCCAGCACCGCATCTTCGACCGCAAGCTCATCACCACCGCCACCTACTCGCCCCGTGAGTACTGCGTGCAGGCCGGCGAAACCGACCTGCAGTTCCTGGCCCGCCTGGCGGCCGAAGAAGGCTTGCTCTACACCTTCGAGCACTCCGCCAGCGGCCACCGCCTGGTGTTCACCGACCGTGTGCTGGGCCTGGGCCAGATCGGTCCCGACGACGACCGAGAGGTGCGCTACGAGGCCAGCCCCGGTGGCGACCAGCCGCTGCCGGCGCTCTGGCAGTTCAACTACACCGAACAGGTACGGACCACGCGCCAGGTACAGCGCGACTACACCTTCACCCACCCGCGCTATACCCAGCAGCACGAGGCCACCGGCCAGGAGCTGCAGCGCCAGGCCAACCGCTATGAGCGCTACGACTACCCCGGCCGCTACAAGCGCGATGCCGTCGGCAAGCCCTTCACCCAGACCCGCCTGCTGGCCCTGCGCAACGATGCCCGCCTCGCCGAAGCCGTGGGCGACAACCCGCGCCTGCAGCCCGGCCTGGGCTTCGACCTCGGCGGCCACCCGCGAGAGGCCTTCAACAGCCACTGGCGCGCCCTGCGCATCAATCACCAGGGCGTCCAGCATGACAGCCAGGAAGAAGACGCCAGCGATGCCAGCCAGGGAACGCACTATCAGCAGACCGCCTGGCTGATCAACGGGCGCGTCGACTGGAAGGCCGACCTGCCCCCCAAGCCGCGCATCGACGGCCCGCAGATGGCCACCGTGGTCGGGCCGCCCAACGAAGAGATCTACTGCGACGAATGGGGCCGCGTGAAGCTCAGCTTTCCCTGGGACCGCCAGAGCAAGCACGATGCCACCAGCTCCTGCTGGGTGCGGGTTTCCCAGGGCTGGGCCGGCACCACCTGGGGCGCCATGGCCATTCCGCGCATTGGCCAAGAAGTGATCGTCAGCTACGTCGATGGCGATCCCGACCAGCCCATCGTCACCGGCAGGACCTACCGCGCCACCAACCTGCCGCCCTACGAACTGCCCAAACACAAGACCCGCATGACCTTGAAGAGCCAGACCCACAAGGGCCGCGGCTCCAACGAGCTGCGCTTCGAGGATGAACTGGGACACGAGGAGGTGTTCATCCATGCCGAAAAAGACCAGAACAACGTGGTCAAGCACAACGAGACCACGCGGGTGGGGAATGATCGCAGTGAGCGGGTGGAGCAGGATGAGCGGGTTGAGATTGGTCGGGATCGGTTCGAGGTAGTGGGTAACGACGAACAAGTGACGATCGGTCAGGACAGACATAACGACATCGGCCGCGATGACAGCCTGAGCATCGCCCGCCACCACACCATCACTACAGCCCAGGACCGCACCGAGACGGTCGGCAACCATCGCCGCGACACGACCACCGCCAATCACTGGGTGGAAATCGGTGGACACCTGGAACAGCGCGTTGCGGGTCATGTCGATCTGGAGGCCGGGCAGGCGATTCGTCATCGTACCCAGGAATACGAAATACAGGTTGCCCAGCGTATGGTCATCAAGGCACCTGGCGGCACACTGCGCCTGGACGAGGCCGGCATCACGCTCGATGGCGTTGCGATCCACATCAATGGGCCGATTCGCCAAAGCCCCGAAGGCGGTACGCATGCCTTCACCCTCAGCGGCATTCCCAACCCAGGCGAGCCTGTTTGCCTCAGCTGCATGCTCAAGGCCATCGAGGAAGGCCGCAGTGTGATACGCCTACAAGGAGCCAGCGCTTGACCTACGCACTCAAGGATCATCTGTTCGCACGTCTGCGTGAGTCTGAACGCTATCGGCTCACAGCCATCGTCGAAATGGCACGCTTGCCGACATCGATACGCGAGCATCTCGTGAACTACGCGAGCACATCCTCGTGGCCACTGCTACAGCAGCCAGAGTTCACCCAACTGCAACCGATTGGTCCTTGGTTGTTTGCCGCTCGTCCAGGGGCAACCCTGCATGGCCAGAACGACTTCTACGGTACCCTCGGCCCCATTGCAGGCGATGCCGTTTGCGGCTGGCTGATCAGCGCAATGCCACCGGCTCAACTAGTCACCCACCTGAGCCACGCCAATACGGTGATCGCACCCGATGGCGGCAAGTACCTGCTGCGCTATCACACCGCACACACCCTCATGACCCTGCACGCACGCCGTGACCTCCCAGGCATCGCAACCTGGCTGATGCCCATCCACAGCTGGTGGATACCAGCGACTTGCTCCACACACAATGAGTGGCAATGTGTATCTGGTTCCGACCTGATACCTGATCAGCACCTTCCCCCCATTCAGCTAGATCTTCGCTGCTGGGACGCACTGGCGGGCGACCCTCTCGGCTATCAACTGGCCGACCTGCTGGAACAGCCACTGGCAGCCAAAGGCATAGAAGACAACGGTCACATTACCCGGCTCGGCCTTGCCCAGCATCACTTGGCCAAGGCGCGTGAACTGGGCCTGAACAGCCAGGACGATCTTATCGGCTACGTCACCTTTAAGGCGCTACAAGACGACGCGCTATCAGAATTGCCAGCCTGGCAAACAGCGTTGAAGGAAGCCCTTGATCAGAAACGCCCATTTGCCGAAGCGCTGCAGCATTGCCTGCGTCAGCATTCTCTCTGAGGACGCCTCATGTTCAGCCTGGATGAAATCTTCGCCATCAATCGCAAGTTCTGTGAACAGCTGA